>OLZH01000110.1_pt1 | contig 39598 bp, 32 predicted proteins | sample 1673821 | NCBI WGS metagenome assembly OLZH01 (sample SAMEA103958128, study PRJEB25191) | human gut metagenome | reverse complement strand
CAACAACTTAGCTGGAAAAATTTTCCAGTCAAAATCGAAAAGTCATTATGTAAACTATTCGGCCCGAAATACGCCCCAAATCCCGTTCATAATTCGGTTACAATTTATTCGGCGAAAGCGTTGTCTGTGTTTTTGTGCGTAAAAGGAGCTTCGCCGTCCCGGCGGCGCGGAGGCTTACGCGGCCGCTTGCCCCAGCCACGGTAGGGGCGTTTTCTTCTCCCGGGCGGGCGATTATCAAATCGCGCCAAAGCCGCCCTCCGGGCGGCTTTGGGTGGTGGCGGTTCCGCCGCCGGAGAAAGCTTTTATCCATGGAGTTTCGTGGTAATTTTTGGAAAAATGTTTGGAAATAGATGGAAAACAAGTCCTGCGCCGGAAAAATTATTTAAAAAAAGCAGAATTTCCTCTTGAAAAAACGAGCGTGTTGTGCTATTTTTATCTGTGGTAAAGCCATTTACTGAGGGGGATGCGAAGCGTGGGGTGCGCTTTGCACGACAGGGAGGGCTCCCGGGAGGCGGATATCTCCGCGTCCCGGGAGCTTTTTCATTATATAGTTAAAGCCGCCCTGATGGGCGGCTTCGGCTTACGATAACAAAATTATGGTCAACTGTTCGGTGCATCATCGCCGCGATACCTATCCAGTGCCTGCCGGCAGTGTTCGGTGAAATCACGGCGCACATGGTCGGGCGCAAGAAGCTCGGCCTGACCGCCGAACTGGAACAGCCAGCCGTAAAATGTGGGACCTACCTCCACCGGGGCGGTAACTGCGATACGGTCTCCATCTGGGCGGATATGCGCATCAGCGCCGAAGCGGTCCATGACTACATTGATGAGGGCCCGGTCAAAGCGCAGCTGCACCGTTTCGGTGCGGCCATTGTACATATCGAAAATCGTTTTGACGTATTTACCCAGGTCGAACTGCTCCGGCAGCGGATCGCGGGGTGTGTCGGTAACGGTCAGGGACTCCATACGGTCCACACGGTAGTGGCGATAGTCCTGAATGGCCGGGTCGTAAGCCACCAGATAGTAATGCTTATCCACGCAGAGGGCCACCGGGTTCGTCTCATAGGGCGTGCCGCCGCGGCGGTAGGCCTTGCCGCCATCAGGTGTCCAGTCGAAGTAGCGAAACGTGACCTTGCGGTCATCGTTGATGGCGGTATTCAGACCGTCGATGGCGTAATAGAGCTTCTCATTGTGGGTGCGGACCCGGTCCATGACATAGATCTGACGGCGCAGCTGGCGGGCATTGGGGCGGCTGGTGAGCTGCTCCAGCTTGGCGATAAGCTCCATGCTCTTGCTCTGTGTGAGAAAGGGCGACGCCTGTACCACATCAATGAGCAGCTTCAGCTCCGGCAGCTGGAACTCCCGTTCGCCAAGAAAATAGCCGTAGGTCTTGCCCCGGACAGCCTGCACATCCATGCCGTACAGCTCCAGCAGCTCCAGGTCGTCATAGATGCTTTTGCGCTCGGCGGAAATACCCTGGCGTTCCAAATAAGCGATCATATCCTGAACGGTCCTGGGGTGGCGCTCGTCTGTTTCCTCCCGCAGATACCGCGCCAGATACAGCAGCTTCAGCTTTTTATTGGCCATGGCGCACCCTCCCTTCGTTTGTCCCATTGTACCAGATACGGGCAGGAAAGAAAACCACTTTTTACCGGCGTTCGACTTTACATACACGTACTTTTAGGCTATAATAAAGTGCTATGCTATCGACGAAAGGAAGTGCGGCGTTGCAAGTGAACCAAATACGGGCAGGCGCCGCGCTGAGCTATGTGTCCATGGCGCTGAGCACCGTTATCTCGCTGGTCTACACGCCCATCATGCTCCGACAGCTGGGCGACAGCGAGTTCGGCGTGTACCAGGCGGTGCTGCCGATCATCTCCTATCTGAATTTACTGAGCTTCGGCCTGGGCAGCGCCTATGTGCGGTATTACTCCCGCTTCCGTGCCGCCGGCGACAAGAAGGGCTGCGCCAAGCTGAACGGTATGTTCCTGATAACGTACCTCATCCTGGGTGCGCTGGTGCTGGCCATCGGCTTCGGGCTGTCCTACTGCGATGTGGTGTTCGGCAAGAAGCTGACAGCGGAGGAGATCGACCTTGCCCAGCGGCTGCTGCGTATCATGTCGGTCAATGCTGCGCTGACGTTCCCCATCAGCGTGTTCGAGAGCCATGTGACCATCAACGAGAGGTATCTGTTCCAGAAGATCGTAGCCATGGGCAAGCAGGTGCTGAACCCCCTCATTATGATCCCCCTGCTGCTGATAGGCTACCGGTCCGTGACGCTGACCATCGTCTCGCTGATCTTCACCGTGCTCAGCGGCGTGATCAATATCACCTACTGCCTGACACGGCTGAAAATGCCCTTTGCCTTCCGGCACTACGACTTCGCGCTGCTGCGTGAGATGTTCGGCTTTACGCTGTATGTGTTCATCGGCATTGTGGTGGACAACATCAACTGGTCCATCGACCGGCAGCTGCTGACGTGGTTCCACGGCTCCGCCGCGGTGACGGTCTACGTCATCGCCTCGCAGCTGAACAACTATTTCCTGCTGTTCGGAAACGCCATCTCCAACGTGATGACGCCCCGCGTCCACCGTCTGGTGGCGGAGAACGCCCCCATGCGGACGCTGGACGCCCTGTTCACCAAGGTGGGACGGCTGCAGTTCATCCTGCTGGGCGGCATATTCCTGGGCTTCGTGGCTATCGGCCAGTCCTTCGTGGTGCTGTGGGGCGGCGGCGAGCAGTTCCGCATCGACTATTGGACCGCGCTGCTGCTGTTCTTCGCCTGCCTGTGGACCAACATACAGACCGTGGGCATCGAGATACAGCGTGCCAAGAATATGCACAAATACCGTTCGCTGGTCTATCTGGGCGTACTGGTCGGCAACATCGTGATCTCCATCCCCCTGTGTATGAAATGGCAGGGCCTGGGCGCGGCCATCGGCACGGCGATCGCCACGCTGGTGGGCAACGTGTTCCTGATGAACCGCTACTACTACAAGCACATCGGCCTGAACATCCCCGGCTTCTGGCGGCACATCAGCCATCTGCTGCCGGCCATGGTGCTGCCCACCACCGTGGCGGTGCTGCTGGCGGTATTCGTCCATCCCGCCACCTACTGGCAGCTGATCCCGCCGGGACTGCTGTTCGTGGCGGTGTACGCCGCCAGTATGTGGCTGTTCGGCATGAACCGCTATGAGCGCGGACTGGTGACCGGACCGCTGCGGCGGATACTGCATCGGTAGCTGTTTCAGTACGGTCACAGCCTGCCGCATCGGCAATGATCTGTCTTTCCGCCACTGTGCGGCGGGAAGAGAAAAGGGAGGTACTCTGTTATGGGAAGAAAACTTGCGACCTTTTTTCGCCAGCTGAAGCATCTCAGCTTCGCGCGGATGAAGCTGCACATCAACGCCGTCCATGAGGAGACAGGCAAAAACCGCCTGGCCATTTTCTGCGACATGGTATGGTGCGAGGTGCGCTACGGCATCGGCTATCTGGACTACCATGTGTTCGGCTTTGCAAACCGCCGCGGCGCGGTGCGGAAGACCTATATGACCGCCGTGCAGAACCAGGCCCTGACCCGGCAGATGAACGATCCGGCGTATTTCTATCAACTCAACGACAAAATCGAGTTCGACACCATCTTCTCCGACCTGCTGAAGCGCCGCTTTCTGGACCTGCGTAAGACGGACGCCGCGGGCCTGCGGGACTTCTGCGCCGGTACGGAGGCCATCTTCTGCAAGCCCGCCGGGCTGTGCGGCGGCGAGGGCATCCAGCGTCTTATCACAGTGGACATCGACGATTACGACGCTCTGTATGACCGGCTGGTCAAGGGCGGCCAGCTGCTGATCGAGGAGCCCATCCGCCAGCACCCGGACATGAATAAGCTGTGCCCCGACTCGGTGAACACCGTCCGTATCGTCACGCTGGTGACAGCGCAGGGCGCGCAGATGGTCTATGCCCTGGTCCGCATGGGCATGGGCGGCGTGTGCGTGGACAATGTCTCCTCCGGCGGTATGTACGCCCCGGTGAACGAGCACGGCCAGCTGTACCGCCCCGCCTTCTGCGACAAGACCGGCAAATATTACGAGCGCCACCCCGTCACCGGTACAGAGATCATGGGCTTCCAGATCCCCCTGTTCGACCAGGCGCTGGAGCTGTGCCGCACCGCGTCCAGGCGGGTGGAGGCGCACCTGAAATATATCGGCTGGGACGTGGCCATCACGCCGGATGGCCCCGTGCTGGTGGAGGGCAACAACCTGCCCGGTTACGATATGTGCCAGAACGCCGGCCATGTGGACGAGGGTGTGCTGCCCCGGTTCGAGAAGCTGCTGGGCCGCCCCATTATGTGATGAAACCGTATGCTGCGCCCCGCGGGGCGAAACAGAGATAAGGAGGACAGACCATGCATCCTATGCGCAGAAAAGACAAGGAACGTGACGCCGCCTTTGCCTGGCAGGTGCTGCGTGACGCCACCTATGCCACCCTGGCCATGACCGACAGTGACGGCGCCCCCTATTGTGTGCCCGTGAACCATGTGGCGGACGAAGCCGGTAACGCTGTGTATTTTCATTGCGCCGGCGCCGGCCGCAAGTGGGACATCCTGACGAAGGAGCCGCCCGTGTGCCTGTCCGCCGTGTCCAAGGCGGAGCTGATCCCCGGCGAGCTGACCACCGCCTACAAGTCCGCCCTCGTGCAGGGCAGGGCCGTACTGGTGCAGGACACGGAGGAAAAGATGTACGCCCTGAAGCTGCTGGTGCAGGCGCTGGACCCCGTTTCCATGTCCCGGGCCGTCCTCTGCGCCGAACACTCTATGCAGCGCACCATGCTGGTAAAGATCGTCCCCGAAATCATCACCGGCAAGGAGTCCTTCGGAGACTGAACAAACAGCTTTCTGCGTGAAGAGAACCGCAAAAGAACCGCCCTCCGGCGGTTCTTTTGCGGTTGTCTTCCCCGGGGGTGGGATAATTAAGCGTAAAAAAGGAAGGTCCCGTAGGAACGCAGCATTTACTATTCCTCCCGCGGCAGCGGGAGGGTTATATATTTATCTCACCCCGTCAGGGGTGAGATATTATCTATCCCCGGCCGACAGGCCAGAGATAATTAAGCACAAAAAAAGAAAGGCCCAATGGGCCTTTCTCTTTTTTGAGTTTAATTAGAACTCCTTTTTCTTGCCGATGACGACGGCGGAGCCGGCGACGGAGGTCAGAGCCATACCGACGTACATAGCGATACCAGCGTCAAAGGTCTTGGGGCTGTCCTTGCCATCAGTCTTGGTGTCGGTAGCAGTACCGGCCTTGATCTCGATATAAGTGCCAGCAGTCGCCAGAGTAGCGTTCAGATAACCCTTATCGAACACAGCGATGTTAGCAGCGTCCTTCTCAACATAGTTGATACGGGTCAGCTTTGCGGTAGCCGCCTTGTCGGTAGCGTTGTCAATAACATCACCCTCGGCAACATAGGTGGTGTTGCACAGAACGCACTTGTAAACGGTAGCCTTGGACTCACCATAAACGTCATCGGTCTTGACCAAAACATGACCCTTGGCCAACTTGACCTCTACAGGAGTGGTGGCATTGCCGGCTACAAGATACTTCTCAACATTAGCCATCTTGGTGCCGATGAAACGCTCAGCAGCGGTGCTCAGCAGGTCTTCGTCGTATTTGTCGTTATAAGCAGCAACATCGGCAGCTTTCACGTACAGATTCTTGTCCGCATCGATATAAACATTGACAGCCCAACCATCAGCGGTGCAGGTAGCAGCAGCGGCAGCCTTGTACTGCTTCAGGGTAATAGCCTCATAACCACCGTTCTCCAGGACTTCCTTAACTTCGGCAGTAACCAGCTTGGTGCAATCCTTGTCGGTGTAGTACTCGCCTTCCTTCTCGTAATAGGTCTCTTTCAGAACCTTGCCGGTACCTGCGGTAACGACATCCGCGAAAGCGGTGGTGCACAGTGCCAGAGCCATGACCATGGCCAGCACAGTTGCAATGATCTTCTTCATGTTTGTTTCCTCCATAAAAATTTGTTTGTGTCGGACTTGACCTCGCCACTCTCGCCAGCGGTTTACAACGTAAACATCATTATGTTGTAAAAATTTTTACGGCGCATTTCTTCCATAATTTACCAAAACCGAAATACGCTCCCCGCCCCTGCGGGGGCGGAGAGCGTTCCGTTTTCCGGAAATCTCCCGGTTTTCCTCACCAATTTCGTGTCCGGCAGGGCCACCACATTTCTCGCCTGTCCCGTTCGCGATTTGTTTACAATTTATTTCACTAAAGAGAGTTCCTGCATTCTGACGTAAAGTGCCTTCACTTGTTTTTACCCCCCGGCGGCCGTATTCTGCGCGTGCTCTTCGGCGGGAGACAGGCCATCCCGGCGCGGAGGAAGCTCACTTCCACATTTTTGCCCAGTATTTTCCAAAAAACGCTTACAAAACAGCGCGCAGGCCTTATAATACACCTATTATACATATTGGAGGCCCGCCATGACCATCACAACCGACCAGCTGACGCAGTTTCGCGCCCTGCTGAAAAACGAGGAGAAATCCGCCGCCACCCTGAACAAATACCTCCGCGACATCCAGCGCTTCGCCCTGTGGTTGGGCGACACGCCGCTGGAGCGCGACGCCATGCTGGACTACAAGGCCGACCTTATGCGCCACTACGCCGCCGGCAGCGTCAACTCCATCCTGGCCGCGCTGAACCGTTTTCTCCGTATGATCGCCCGCGAGGACTGCCGCGTTCACCGCCTGCGGATCCAGTACCAGGCGTACAGCCCCGAGGAACGCGAGATCACCGCCCAGGAGTACGCCGATCTGGTCCGTACCGCCCGGGAGACAGGCCGCGCCCGCCTGGCGCTGGTGCTGCAGACCATCTGCGCCACCGGCATCCGCGTCAGCGAGCTGCCCGCCATCACCGCCGAGGCTGCCCGCCGCGGCGTAGCCGTGGTGCGGTGCAAGGGCAAATCCCGCCGCGTGCTCATCCCCACCCGCCTGCAAAAGAAGCTTCTGCGCTATATGAAGCAGCACCGCATCGCCTTCGGCCCGGTGTTCGTCACCCGCAGCGGCGCGCCCCTGGACCGCAGCAACATCTGGCGCGAGATGAAGGCCCTGTGCCGCGCCGCCGGCGTCTCCGACAAAAAAGTGTTTCCCCACAACTTCCGCCACCTGTTCGCCCGCACGTTCTACCGGCTGAACAAGGACCTGGCCAAGCTGGCCGACCTGCTGGGCCACAGCAGCATCAACACCACCCGTATCTACATCCGCACCACCAGCGCCGAGCACCGCCGCTGTCTCGAGCGTATGCGCCTGGTGCTGTAAACCGCGCCTCCCGCCCTTATTGTCCCCCTTGGCGGAAAAGATGCACCTTGACAACTGAATTTGACAAAAAATCGCCCACCATATATAATACAGCGCAAGGACGCTGCATACATAGGCGGGCGGTTAGTCACCTCCTCTCGAAGGGAGGTGGGACAGTATGTTTTGGACGCTGACGTTCCATATCTTAGGCTATTCAGTCTCGATACGGATCCAAAAGCTGAAAAGCAGAAACCGCCACTCGGCCAAGTGACGGTTTCTGTGGGCCGCAAGACCCGATGAAATTTTCACATAACCGGGACTGACCGCCTGTCGCAGCGTCCCCTTTTCATCTCCTATTATACCCTATCCCCGCGATTTGTCAAGCGCCGCCGTTCCCCGAAATTTGACAAACGCCGCCTCGCGGTGTATACTTCGCCACAAGGACGCTGCATACATAGGCGGGCGGTTAGTCACGACCCCGAAAGGGGGTGACGCAATGTATTTTGTAGTTACGATCCATATCCTCGGCCATTCGGTCTCGATACGGATACAGAAACTCAAAAGCAGAAACCGCCACTCTGCCAAGTGACGGTTTCTTTGAGTTGCTGAAACTCATCTAAACTTCTCACGCAACGGGGTCAACCGCCTGTCGCAGCGTCCCCTTTTCATCTCCTATTATATCCTATCCCCGCGATTTGTCAAGCGCCGCAAAACAACCCCAACCCCTTTACATTCTGCAAAACCATGCACACGTCCGCAAAACGCGCACAAATTGTGAACAAATGTCCGCCTTGCGCGCTTTCGCGTCTCAAAGTTTTCCCATTTTTTCCCAACGTATTTGTGTTGCAACGCACATACACGCCAGCAAAATACCGAATATCGCATACAAAGCGCGTTTTTTCGTGTTTTACGCACCCCCGGACGCCGAACCAGAACAGCCATAAAAGTTCCGAAAATGTGCTGTTTTTCATTGAAATCGCAACGTTTCGGAAAATGTAAATCTTTTTTAATAATTTTTTACGAGTTTTTTTGCAAATCCCCGGCCAAAACGCCTTGATTTATCTGCGGGATGTGGTATACTTACAACCGTGAAAGGCGAAGCCGAGTTGTTCGGGCCTGCGGTCTACAACATAATGATGTTTACGTTGTAAACGCTGTCTCGGAGGATGAAGCCGAACCGGACGCAAACAAATTTTTATGGAGGAAACAAACATGAAGAAGATCATTGCAACTGTGCTGGCCATGGTCATGGCTCTGGCACTGTGCACCGTAGCGTTCGCTACGTCCGTCGCTGACCTCGATGGTAACGGTTACGCCGGCTACAACAAGGCTGGTAACGAAATTACCGCGGGTACCGTTTACGGCTACGAGGCTGTTGCTGCCGCTTTCACCAAGGCTACTGGCGCTGGTAACGTGGCTCACTACAAGGTGTACACCGTGGCTAATGATGTTGCTACCGAATACGGCACCTATGTCAAGGCTGACAAGACCGACTTTGATCTGAAGCTGACCAAGAGTGGCGCTGCTACTCTGTACCTGAAGGAAGTTGTCTCTGCTAACTATGTTGCAAAGGCTGAGGCTTTCACTAAGATCGGCAATAAGTGCGGTATGCTGGATGAGGATACCGATCGCGTGTACTATGTGAGCACCAGCAAGTACACCGTTGGTGGCACCACCAAGGATGCCGGCGAGGTCTACTTCGTTCAGCTTGAGGATGAGGGCCAGACCAATGTGCTGGTGAATGGCAAGCTGGTTTCCGTTGAGGCTCTGGCTAATGCTGAACTGGTTGGCCACACTTGGGTTGCTGTTGAGAAGGACGGCAAGGTCGTTTCTTACAAGTGCTCTGACTGCGGTCAGACTGCTGCTATCTACAAGACTAAGGATGCTGCTAAGGCTTCCGGCCTGAAGAATATTGAGGCCTATGTCGATGATGAAGGCAACAGCATCTTCCTGGCTTGGACTGATGGCACGACTAAGCCCGCTGATTCCACCAACAAGTCCCCCAAGACCTTTGACGCTGGCATCGCTATGTACGTCGGTATGGCTCTGACCTCCGTCGCCGGCTCCGCCGTGGTCATCGGCAAGAAAAAGGAGTTCTAATTAAACTCAAAAAAAAGAAAGGCCCATTGGGCCTTTCTTTTTTTGTGTTTAATTATCCAACCCCCTGGCAGGGGTGGGGTGAATAAAGATTGCTTTCCTACGGGGGCTTCTTTTTTTGACTTTAATTATCCCACCCCCTGGCGGGGGTGGGGTGAATAAAGATTGCTTGCCCGCTGGGCCTTTCTTTTTTTTGTGCTTAATTATCCCTGGCCTGACGGCCAGGGATAGTATAGATGATTTTTCTTTTTGGGGTGCTTCTTTTTTGCGCTTAATTATCCCACCCCCTGGCGGGGGTGGGGTGAATAGAGATTGCTTGCCCATTGGGCTTTTCTTTTTTTGTGGCACCTCATCCGTCACGGCTAAAAACTTTTGCGAAAAAAGAGGATTTGAGGAAGTTTTTTGGTATAGTATATTGTCAGATTTATTTTGCACTGCGGTTCGGCGGGGGAAAGGAGGGCTTTTCGTGCATTTCAGCGACCAGTTTCTGGACGAAGTGGTGGCGCGGAACGACATCGCGGACGTGGTATCCAGCTACGTGACGTTGACGCGCAAGGGCGGCAACCTGTTCGGCCTGTGCCCCTTTCACAACGAAAAAACGCCCTCGTTCTCCGTGGCACCGGACAAGCAGATCTACCACTGCTTCGGCTGCAAAAAGGGCGGCGGCGTCATCAATTTCATCATGGAGATCGAGGGCCTGTCGTTCCCGGAGGCGGTGGAGTTCCTGGCCAAGCGGGCCAACATCCCGCTGCCGGCGGAGGACGAGGCCCGCAGCAACGCCGACCGGCTGCGGCGGCGGGTGCTGGAGCTGAACCGCGCGGCGGCGCGGTGGTACTACGACCAGCTGCAGCTTCCGCAGGGTGCGGCGGTGCAGGCGTATCTGGACAAGCGGCAGATACGGCGGGGTATCGCGGTGCGCTTCGGCATGGGCGCTTCGTTGGACCAGTGGGACGCGCTGCTCCGCGCCATGACAGACAAGGGCTTCACCAAGCAGGAGCTGCTGGCCTCCGGGCTGGTGGTCAACGGGAAAAACGGCGGGCTGTACGATAAGTTCCGCAACCGGCTGATGCTGCCGGTCATCGACGTGCGGGGCGACGTGGTGGGCTTCGGCAGCCGCGTGATCGACAAGTCGGAGCCGAAATATATGAACACCACCGAAACGGTGGCCTACAGTAAGCGCCGGGTGCTCTACGGCCTGAACCTGGCCAAAAAGACCAAGCGGCCCAACATGATCCTGTGCGAGGGCAACCTGGACGTGGTGACGCTGCATCAGGCGGGGTTCGACAACGCGGTGGCCTGCATGGGCACGGCGCTGACCCAGGAGCAGATACGTCTGCTGAGCCGCTTCACCAAGGAGCTGGTGCTGTGCTACGACAACGATGGCGCGGGCCAAATGGCCACGGACCGGGCGCTGGAGCTGCTGCAGAACAGCGAGTTCACCGTGAAGGTCCTGCGTCTGCCGCAGCGATTGGTGGATGGACATTATGTAAAGCAGGATGCCGACGACTTTATCAAATACCAGGGTAGGGACGCTTTTGAGCAGCTGCTTTCCGGAAGTGTAAACGGCATTGAATTCGCGATGTCTGAGATCGCGGCCAAGTATGACCTGAAGGACGACAAGGGCCGCATCGCCTACGCGGGGGAGATTGCTGAAACATTATGTAAACTAAATGACCCCGTGGAACGGGAGGTATATACCACCCGGGCCGCCGAGGCGGCGTCCCTGCCGGTAGAGGCCATGCGGATGGAGGTCCAGCGGGCCGCCAAGCGGGTGCAGGCCAAGGCACGGAAGGCGCAGGAGCGTCAGGAGATGAACCCGATATCGGCCCTGCAGCCCGCGGACCGCAGCATCCGTTATCAGAATGTACGCAGCGCGCTGGCGGAGGAGGGCGTTATCCGTCTGCTGATGCAGGACGAGAGCCTGTTCCCGCCGGAAATGCCGGTGCGGCCGGAGGAATTCTCTTCGCCGCTGCTGGGCCGCATCTACGGCGAGCTGTGGCAGCGGCGGGGGCACGCGAGCATGGCGGCGCTGGCCGCGGTGCTGACGCCGGAGGAGATGAACCACCTGACGGCGCTGCTGCAAAAACCGGAATCCGCAGCCAACGCGCCGCAGGCGCTGGCGGATTACATACGCATCATTCGGGAAGAACACACCAAGCGCACCGGCGGCACGGATCCGCTGGCGGCGGCGATGGAGACGTATAAAGATAAAAAAGGTTACGGAGGAAAGCGAACATGACCGAAGAAAAGTACACCGCGGAGCAGTTGGAGCAGATGGCGGACCAGCTTTTGCAGGAGAACGCGCCGGCGCAGGACAAGCCCGCCAAGGGCGGCCTGGACGAGAAGACCATCGCGTCCTTGCCGGCGGCCGCGCTGCTGAACGGCAACGAGAAGCTGCGCGACCTGTTTACCAAGGGTAAGAAGAAGGGCAAGCTGGATGCCGGTGAGTTGTCCGACGTGCTGGACGAGCTGGACCTGGAGAGCGAGCAGATGGACTCCATCTACGACTCTCTGGAGCAGTTGGGCATCGAGGTAGGCAGCGAGGATTTCCTGGCCGACCTGCCCGATGAGGATGGCGAGCCCGCTATGGATGAGATCGCCGAGATCGAGGAGGAGGAGCTGGTCGACCCCAACACGCTGGTGGACAGCTTCAACATCGACGATCCCGTGCGTATGTACCTGAAGGAGATCGGCAAGGTGCCCCTGCTGACCGCCGATCAGGAGGTGGAGCTGGCCACCGTTATGTCCGCCGGCCGCGAGGCCGAGGCGCGTGTGGCGCAGGCCGAGGCGGACGGCGAGACCATCCCTGAGGCGGAGATGGCCGAGCTGAAAAAGCAGATCAAGGCCGGCGAGAAGGCCAAGCAGCAGCTGGCCGAGGCCAATCTGCGTCTGGTGGTGTCCATCGCCAAGCGCTATGTGGGCCGCGGTATGCTGTTCCTGGACCTGATCCAGGAGGGCAATCTGGGCCTGATCAAGGCCGTGGAGAAGTTCGACTACACCAAGGGCTATAAGTTCTCCACCTACGCTACCTGGTGGATCCGTCAGGCCATCACCCGCGCCATCGCCGATCAGGCGCGTACCATCCGCATCCCCGTCCACATGGTGGAGACCATCAACAAGGTCATCCGTGTGTCCCGCCAGCTGCTGCAGGAGTTGGGCCACGACCCCAGCCCCGAGGAGATCAGCGCCGAGATGAATATGCCCGTGGACAAGGTCCGCGAGATATTGAAGATCGCCCAGGAGCCCGTGTCGTTGGAGACGCCCATCGGCGAGGAGGAGGACAGCCATCTGGGCGACTTCATCCCCGACGAGGCCGCGTCCGAGCCCAGCGAGGCCGCCAGCTTCACCCTGCTGAAGGAACAGCTGGTGGACGTGCTGGGTACCCTGACGCCCCGGGAGGAGAAGGTGCTGAAGCTGCGCTTCGGTATCGAGGACGGCCGTACCCGCACGCTGGAAGAGGTAGGCAAGGAGTTCAACGTCACCCGTGAGCGTATCCGCCAGATCGAGGCCAAGGCCCTGCGTAAGCTGCGGCACCCCTCCCGCAGCAAGAAGCTCAAGGACTTCCTGAACTGAGGCGGACCATGAAGCGGGTAGTTCTGGCGCTGCTGGCGGTGCTGCTGCTGGTGCCGTCCCTGGCTTGGGGCGACGACAGCCGGCACTATGAATTCCGCCTTGCCGCCAACGGAGAGGCGACGTACCATGCCGCCGCCGGCGATACCGTTACGGTATCGCTTTCCCTGTGCCGGACCACCGGCACAGGGCCGATGTTCGCCATGCAGGACGAGATATGCTTCGATCCTGCCTTCTTCGCCTATCAGCCTGATGGCACCCTGCTCCGCGAGGGCGTCAAGACGACGCTGGTCACGCTGCGTGATGGCCGTCAGGCGGTCTACATGAATTGCGTAGACTTTGGCGGCGGCGCGGACTGGGCGGATGAGACGGTCGTCGGCTCCTTTCAGCTGAAGGTCCTGGCCGACGGCGGTGCGTCCGCCATAACCGGCAGCCATTACATGGTGTCCACCGAGGACGGCATGGGCCGCTACGCCGCCGCTGCCCGGGACGTCACGGTGGTGGTGTCAGAGCAGTGCCGCGTGACCTTCCAAAGTAACGGCGGCAGCGGCGTAGCGCCGGCGGAGGTGCTCCGTGGAACGCCCCTGGCGCCGCCGCAGGCGCCCACCCGCTCGGGCTATCGCTTCACCGGCTGGTACAGTGACTACGACCTGACCCGCCCCTGGGATTTCAATGCGCCGGTCACGGCGGATATGACATTGTATGCCGCTTGGCAGCCTCTGCCGGCCGCCGCGCCCTCTGCCGGTCCGTGGGCATGGCTTATTGTTGGTGCTTCCATTTCGGCACTGACCGTTTTAGCCCTCCGCCGCCGCAGTTAGATCGCAAAAAGGCAAAATAAAACCGCCCGGACGGGCGGTTTTATTTTGCTCTGCGCGGGTCAGGGCCGTTCACCGACAGCGCACCCCGGCGCGCCGCCTGCAAAGCAGGCGAAAAATTCGGCGTTTCAGGGGGAAGCCGTTGCAATACGGCATTAAGATGCTATAATAAGGCTGATATGATAGGGACGGAGGTCCAGCCATGATCGAGAAGGAAGCCTTTATCGCGGCACTGCTGCCGATCTGCGACACCGTATGTGAATATGACAGGGCCCGGGGAAAGCTGCGGGTCCGGAAAACCAGTCTGGCCAGTGGGCTGGAGGACAAATGGTACACCGTAGAGGAGCTGTGGGACATCTTCCGGGACAACGGCGGTGTGTCGGCGGAGAAAAGCGTGTGGATGCGCTATCTCAGCAGCGATAACCTGCGGAGCTTTTTCTACGAAAAGGAGCGAAACGAGAGCTTTCGCCTGCGGTTCCGGCAGGGCGGCGTAGGCTGCCGGCAGTATGACATCCGCATCGACCGGATCAACGACTATGTGCTGGTCATCTCCGGGCGGGATACACAGGCGCAGGAGATAGACGCGCTGACCGGCGCGCTGAGCCGCAACCATTACCAGCGGGAGATGAGCAATGAGATATACCGTGGCGGTGTAGCGCTCATCGATATGGACGATCTGAAGCTGTATAACGACATGAATGGCCATCAGGTGGGCGACAACGCGCTGCGGGCGCTGGCGGATACCATCTATGAGGTGGTTGGCCGCAGCGGCTCACTGGTGCGCTACGGCGGCGACGAGTTTTTGCTGCTGCTGCCGGGCGTGGAGCAGGCGGCCTTTGCCACCGTGCTGGGAGACATTCAGCGGCGGCTGCGGACAGTGAGCATACCGGGCTGCGAGGGCGGCCAGCATATCACCATCAGCGTGGGCTGCGTCATGGCGCAGCAGGAGACGATCGCCCAGGCGGTGCAGCGGGCGGACCGGCTGATGTACCGGGCCAAGCGGAGAAAGGACGCCGTGGTCACCGAGGATACCCCCGTGGAGGGGGAGGAGATCAAGCCGCATATTCTTGTGGTGGACGATGCGGCTATGAACCGCGCGATACTGCGGGAGATGCTGGCGGAGGATTTCAACGTGCTGGAGGCGAAGGATGGCCGGGAGTGCATGGCGCAGCTGGAGACCTACGGCGCGGATATCTCACTGGTGCTGCTGGACATGATCATGCCGGAAATGGACGGCCTGCAGGTGCTGGAGGAGATGAATAATCGGGGGTTTATCGAGGATATCCCGGTCATTATCATCACGGCGGACGGCTCAGAAGAAAAGGTGCGGCAGGCCTATGACATGGGCGTGTCGGACTACATAGAACGGCCCTTTGATATCCGTATCGTGCGGCAGCGGGTGATGAACACCGTGAAGCTGTACGCGCGGCAGCGGCGGCTGGCAGCGGTGATGACGCAGCAGCTGCGGCGGCAGGAGCATATGATGGGCATCGCGGCGGATATCCTGTCGCGGGTGATGGGCTACCGCAACGGCGAGGGCGCGGACCACGGGCGGCACGTGGAGCAGATCACGCAGCGGCTGCTGCAGAGAATGCTGGAACGCACGGATAAATACGGCCTGACCCTGCAGGACTGCCGGCGGGCCGCCGCCGCGGCTATGTTCCACGACATCGGAAAGATGGGCGTGCCGGATGCCCTGCTGCGAAAGCCTGGCCCCCTGACGCCGGAGGAGTTTGACGAGATCAAGAAGCATACCCTGATCGGCGAGGAACTGATGCGGGGCATGAAGGAGATGGAAAGCGAGCCGTTGGTGGAGGCTGCGGCGGAGATCTGCCGCTGGCATCACGAGCGGGTGGACGGCAGCGGCTATCCCGACGGGCTGAAGGGCGACGAGATACCGATGACCGTGCAGGCGGTGGGCCTGGCGGACGCCTATGACGCGCTGGTGAGCCAGCGGGTGTACAAGCCGGCGTATACCCATGCGGAGGCGTTGGCTATGATACGGGGCGGCGAGTGCGGCGCGTTCGATCCGCTGCTGGTGGACTGTCTGGAGGACATACAGAGTGCGTTGTGCCGTGAGGTATACGGCATGAGAGGTAAGGAATGAGCAGGACAAAAAGATTGCTGGCGGTGCTGCTGGCGCTGTGCGGCGCGTTGCTGTGCGGCTGCGGACAGCGGGAGACGGAAACGGAAGAACTGCCGGTGCTGGTCATTGGCAGCGACAACTATGAGCCGTATTTCTATCTGGATGAGAATGGCGCCTATGCGGGTATCGACGTGGAGATCGCAAAAGCAGCCTGTGAGCGATTGGGGTGGACGCCGGACTTCCGGCAGATATCCTGGCAGGAGAAGGACCAGCTGCTTGCGGACGGAGAGGTGGACTGCCTGTGGGGCAGCTTCTCCATGAACGGCAGAGAGGACTGCTACCGCTGGGCAGGGCCGTATATGTACAGCCGGCAGGTGGTCATAGTGCAGGCGTCCAGCGATATTTACGGTCTTGGCGACCTGAACGGCAAGCGCATCGCCGTGCAGACCTCCTCCAAGCCGGAGGAGCTGTTTCTGAAGCATCAGGTGCCCGGCGTGGAGCAGGTGGACAGCGTGTACTGCTTCGCCGACACGGTGGACGTGTTCGCCGCGCTGGACAAAAGCTACGTGGACGCCTGCGCCGGACACGAGACGGCGTACCTCACCTTCATCGCCGGGCGCGCCGGGGAATACCGGGTGCTGGAGCCGGGGCTGCTGCGGGCAGGTCTGGGCGCGGCGTTCTATAAGGACGACGGCAGCGGCAGAGCGGAGGCTCTGAACGAAATGCTGCACGAGCTGGTGGCGGACGGCACCGTGGCCGCCATTCTGGAGAGCTACGGCGTGGACGCACAGGCGGCTTTAGCGGGGTTGATCCATGGGCAATAAGTTTTCCAACAAATATATCTGGGTGCTCATGCTGGTGCTGGGCGTCTTTGTGATGGCGGTCACGGCTCTCATCGGCGGCAACAGCAGCATCCGCAACGCCCAGCAGACCGCCCAGCGGACGCTGCAATATCTGCAAAACCAGTGCATCAGCTACCGCGACATCGTCGCCGCCGACCGGCTAAAGAGCCTCGTGCGGCTGACGGAGCAGGCGCAGGAGGTGGCGGAGCGCGAGGGTATGGTGGGGCAGAACCGCTCCAACGAGGAGCTGGCGCGGTACGCCCAGCGTCAGCGCGTAACCTGCGTGCTGGTGCTGGACAAGGATCTGGAGATCGAGTTCAGCTCCGGTGCGGACATGGACTGGAGCGATTACTACACCAATGAGGCGATCCGCTCCATCATGGACTACCCGGAGAAGATCTTCGCCCGCCGCCTGACCCGTGACGGCGCGGTATACGACATAGCAGCCGTGGCGCGCGTCGAAAATCCCGGCGTCGTCTTCTGCGTCCGCCTCCAGTCGAACACGATCATCGCCTCCTACCGTGCGTCCATCGAGAGCCTGCTGGCGGGCTACGAGACGCTGCTCAATGACAGGGTCTACACCTACATCACCGACGGCGAGCGCGTGGTGGGCAGCAGCGCGGCGGAGCAGTGGAACCTGCCGGTGGACGAGGTGCCCCTCATCCGTGCGCTGGAGTCCTCCCCCTCCCCGGGCAGCAAGCTGACCCAGCTCCGCACGGACGGCACGTTCTTCGGTGCACGGGAGCGATACCAGCAGTACAGCCTGTATGTGTTCCTCCCCAATGAATACGTGTTCATCCTGGGCAAGAACATGGTGATCTCCGCCTTCGGCGTGTACGCGCTGGCGGCGGTCTTGGCGACGCTGCTGGTGCTCCGCACCACGCAGGAGCGCAAGCGTCGCGAGATGGACTACCAGCACCGTCTGGAGGAGGAGGTGCGCCGCGCCAGCGCGGCGGACCAGGCCAAGACGCACTTCCTTCGCAGCATGAGCCATGATATACGCACACCCATCAACATCATCATGGGTATGCTGGAGATCATCGGGCGGAACCCGGAGAATGTGACGCTGGTGCAGTCCTGCCGGGAGAAGGCGCAGACCGCGGCACGCTATCTGCTGGCATTGGTAAACGACGTACTGACACTGAATCGCCCGAAGCAGGAGGCGCTGGGAAAGACCCCCTATTGTTTGACAAGCGAGCTGCACGAGATGCTGGGTATTTCGCACGCCCAGGCGGAGAGCGCAGGCGTTACGCTGATGGTGATGGACCTGACGCTGGAGCATGAACGATTCACAGGCGACCCGCTGTATCTGCGGCAGATCTGCCAGAACATCATCGGCAACGCCATCAAATACAATCACCCCGGCGGATGGGTGCGCTGCAGCTTCCGCGAGTCCCGTTATGCGGACGGCGTGTGCCGGCTGGAATTTATATGCGAGGATAACGGCGCAGGTATGAGCGAGACGTTCCAGCGCCATATGTTCGAGGCGTTTGCCCAGGAAAACAGCGATAGGGGCAGCCTTTCCGGAGGCGTGGGCCTGGGTCTGGCCGTGGTGAAAAAGCTGGTGGACGAAAGAGGCGGTACCATTCAGGTGGACAGTGCACTCGGACAGGGAACGCGCTTCCGCGTGGTGCTGCCCATGATGCCCAGTGAGGCCGAACCGGAAGCCGCGCTTCCCGACGCGGCGGCCTCCATCGCCGGACGGCGCTTGCTGGTGGCGGAGGACAACGAGCTGAACCGGGAGATCGCGGTGTACCTGCTGCAGGAGGCTGGCGCCGTGGTGGACCAGGCCGCCGACGGCAAAGAGGCGGTGGAGATGTTTGCCGCGTCGGCGCCCGGTACCTACGACGCGGTGCTGATGGACGTGATGATGCCGGAGCTGGACGGCCTTTCCGCCACCCGCGCCATCCGCGGCATGGACAGGCCGGACGCGCAGCTGCCGATCATCGCCATGACTGCCAACCTCTTTGACGAGGACGTGGCGGCCTGCCTGGCAGCGGGCATGGACGCGCATATCCCCAAGCCTTTGGAGGCTGGGCAGATGATAAGAACGATCGCCGAGTGGCTGGAGAGGAAGAAACAATGAATTTAGAGAAGCTTTATCAAGAGATGGGCGGCGACATGGCGGACGCCGTGCGCCGGTTGGGCAGTATAGCTGCGGTGGAGCGTTTCCTGCGGATGTTCGCCGGAGACGACACCTTCGCCATGCTGGAGGCGGCCATGAGCGCCGGAGACGACCGGCGGGCCTTCCGGGCGGCGCACACGCTGAAGGGCCTGGCGGCCAACCTGGGGCTGGTGCAGCTGGGGCAGGCAGCCTCAGCCCTGACGGAGGCCCTGCGCGGCAGCGATATGCAGCGCGCGTCGGCGCTGTATCCGGAGACGGCCGCGGCATACCGTGAGGCGTGCGCGGCGATCGGAGATTTAGACACGGACGCATAGAAAACACGGATTTTTGCGAAAAAGACTTGACGAAACGGAACGAAAGTGATACACTACAAATACAATAATGTTCTGTTGGCAAATCGGCTGAAAGGCCGAGACGCAAAGCTACGGTGTCTAAACGGCATTTGACCGCATGATCGACCGGCTGCAAGTGGGATGCGCTTCCAAGGTGCATACATTGCAGCCGGTTTTTTATTTGCCCTGCCCGGCAGGGCCCATATTGCAGTACGGGTCGCGGAGGTCTAACCCCTACCTCGGCGGCATCGAAACCCCCATCTGTCACATGGCAGATGGGGGTTTCGGCGTTGCGGAAGCGGTGCTCACGGCAAAAAACACCCCCGGCAGTGCCGGGGGTGTTCGCTTATGCCTTGCGGCCGTAGAGCGCGGTCATGCGGTCGATCCTGACAGAGAGCGCATCGCTCAGCTCACCGGGCAGTAGCCGCCAGGTCCAGTTGCCGCCCTGGGTGCCGGGGATGTTCATGCGGTTTCCCTCGCCCAGGCCCAGATAGTCCTGCACCTGCGCCACGAACAGCTCCGCCACGCTGGACATACCGCCGCGGATAATACCCCAGTGGAAGCCCTCCTGCTCTGTCAGCGCCAGGTATTCCACCGCGTGGGCCACATCCTCCGGCGCGGCCTCCTGCCGCCACAGTGCCAGGGGGCTGTTGTCGTGGGTGCCGGTATAGCAGATGCAGTGCGGCGTATAGGCGTGGGGCAGATACCCGCTGGAATCCCGGGAGTCAAAGGCGAATTCCAGCACCTTCATACCGGGCCAGCCGGACTCGCGGAGCAGCTGCGCCACCTCCGGGGTGGGGTAGCCCAGATCCTCGGCGATGAACTCCAGCTGCGGGAACCAGCCGTTGAGCCGTTCGATCAGGTCCATGCCGGGACCGGCGATCCAGCGGCCGTTTTTGGCGGTGGGCTGACCGTAGGGCACGGCCCAGTAGTTGGCAAAGCCGCGGAAGTGGTCGATGCGGATCACATCATACAGCTTGCCGGCGCCGTCGATCCGGCGGATCCACCAGCCGAAGCCGTCGTCACGCATGGCGTCCCAGTCGTAGAGGGGGTTGCCCCACAGCTGGCCGTCGGCGGTAAAGTAATCCGGCGGGACGCCGGCCACAGCCTTGGGCACCAGATCGTCGTCCAGCTGGAAGAACTGCGGCTCGGCCCAGACGTCGGCGGAGTCCATGGCCACGTAGATGGGCAGATCGCCGATGATGCGGATGCCCTGCTGGTGGACGTAGTCGCGCAGAGCAGTCCACTGCCTGAAAAACAGAAATTGCAGATAGGTGAAGAACTGCACATCCTCCCGCAGAAGTGTGCGGTACTTGTCCAGCACGGCCTCGTTCTTACGCAGGCGAAGGTCGTCGTCGGGCCACTCCGTCCATGCCTTCATGCCGAAGTGCCGCTTGCAGGCCATGTACAGGGCGTAGTCCGGCAGCCAGCGCTCGTTTTCCGCCGTGAAGGCGGCCACCGCGCCGGCATCGCGCTCCCAGCCCCGTTTGTAGGCCTTGTGCAGCAGGGTAAAGCGGCTCTCGTAGATCTTTCCGTAGTCCACATGGCGCGGGTCGCTGCCCCAGTCGGGGGCGGCGCACTCGGCGTCCGTCAGCAGTCCGTCAGCCGCCAGCATATCCGGGTCGATAAAATAGGGGTTGCCGGCGTAGGCGGAAAAGCTCTGGTAGGGGGAGTCGCCATAGCTGGTGGGGCCCAGGGGGAGCATTTGCCAGTAGGACTGGCCGGCGTCTTTCAGGAAATCGGCGAAATCATAGGCCGCCTTGCCCAGGGTACCGATGCCATAGGGGGAGGGCAGGGAGGATACCGCCATTAAAATACCGCTGCTTCGTTTCATAACTCAACTTCTCTCTTGGATAGGATTTGACTTTCAGCCGGACGGTCCCGGCCAAAATATACGGGGGCGGGCGATCAGCCCGCCCCCGGCGTGTTGTAAGTTTAGCCCTTGACGGCGCCGGCAGCCACACCCTTGATGATGTGCTTCTGGCCGAGAACGTAGATGATGATGATGGGCAGGATGGTCAGGACGATGCAGGCCATCATGGGACCCATCTCCACGCGGCCAAAGCCGCCGCGGAAGTATTGGATCAGAATGGGAATGGTCATGTATTTTGTGCCGTCCAGCACCAGATACGGCAGCAGGTAGTCGTTCCACACCCACATGGTTTCCAGTATGCCGACGCTGACAAGTGTAGGCTTCAGCATGGGCATTACCACCAGAAAGAAGGTGCGGAGAGGGCCGCAGCCGTCGATCATGGCGGCCTCCTCGATCTCCAGCGGGATGGATTTCACGAAGCCGGTGAACATGAACACCGCCAGTCCTGCGCCGAAGCCAAGATAGATAATGCAGATGTTGAAGGGGGTGTTCAGCTTCGTTTTATCCGCCAGATTTGCCAGGGTGAACATGAGCATCTGGAAGGGCACCACCATGGAGAACACGAACAGGAAGTAGCACAGCTTTGTAGCCCAAGTTTTTACACGCGTGATGAACCACGCGCACATGGAGCAGCAAACCAGGATCAGCACCACAGAGGTGACGGAGATAATAAAGCTGTTGAAGAAGGCGGCAAGAAAGCCCTTGGAATGGATTGCGTTGGCATAATTACCCAGCCCGGCAAAGCCGTCGGCGGGAGGCAGCTGAAAAGCGGTGTTGGTGGAAATGGCGGAGTCCTTTTTGAAGGAGTTGATGAGCACCACCACCACGGGGTAGACCCACGCAAGACTGAGGATCGTCAGGATCACCGTCCAGAGGGTGTTGATGGCTTGAGAGCGTTTTTTCATCACTGCTGTACCTCCTTAGAGCGGGTGAACTTCAGCTGCAGGCTGGAGATGGCGATGACCAGAATGCAGAACAGCACGGCCTTCGCCTGCCCGATTCCCTTCCACATGGGGCCGGAGCGGGCGTAGAACGTCTGGTAGATGTTCATTGCCAGCATTTCCGTAGAATGGGCGGGCTCACCGGCGGTAAGAGCAAGGTTCTGGTCGAACAGCTTAAAGGAGTTGGTCAGGGTCAGGAAAAGGCAGATCGTAATGCTGGGCATCAGATTGGGCAGCTTTACCCGCCAGAAGGCCTGCCACGGAGTGGCACCGTCGATATAGGCCGCCTCGATATAGTCATTGGGAATGGATTGCAGGCCGGCAATGTATATGATCATCATGTAGCCGATCTGCTGCCAGCACATCAGGATGATCAGACCCCAATAGCCGGAGGTGGAGTCCAGAGTCAGCAGCGGCTTGCCCATCAGACTCAGTATGCAGTTCAGAAGGATCTGCCAGATATAGCCCAGCACGATGCCGCCGATGAGGTTGGGCATGAAGAACACCGTGCGGAATGGGGTGGTGCCCTTGATGCCGCGTGTCAGCAGAAGGGCAATGCCCAGCGCGATAACGTTGATGAGCACGGTGGACACCACGGTGAAGGAAGCGGTAAAGCCGAAGGCGTGTGCGAATTGCTCGTCCTGAAACGCCTTGACATAGTTGCTCAGACCCACGAACGTGGTTTTGTTGATGGTGGTGAACTTGCACAGGGACAGATACAGACCCTGAATAAACGGGATCACAAAGCCGATGAGAAAGGCAGCCAGCGTAGGCAGCAGGAAAATGGGCCAGTATCTGCGGATGTTCTTTTGCATAAGCGTGTACCTCCATATCGGTTTTGTTGAATTATCCGGCTGCCTGCGCGTCCTGTAAGCCGGGGCGCACAGGCAGCCGCTGCGCAGGAGCGCAGGGGCTGTGCGGCGGTCGGGTGAGCCTGTTTCAGCCCACCCGACCGGAAAATCACGGTGTAAAAAGGGATCAGCCGTTCAGAGCGGCTTCCTTGGCCCAGCCGTCCACGAAGGCGGTCTTGACGGCCTCCCAGTCGCCGGTACCGGCGGCATAGGCGGTCAGAGCGGAGCCGACGTCGTTCTTCCACTGCTCAGAGGGCATGGTGGTGAAGTTCCAGGACACAGGAGTCTTGCCGGCGGCGGTCAGCTCCTTGTCCACCTTGACGAACAGGTTGGGGGACTCGGCGGCCTTCTTGAAGGGGATCACAAAGCCCATGTCGTTGGCCATGGCCTGAGTGCCCTTGTCGGAGGTGACGCACCAGTACATGAAGTCCAGCGTGGCCTGGATGTCCTCAGGAGCGGCGTCCTTGTTCACGCACCAGTAGTTCTCGGTGCCGGTGCACAGACCCTGATTGGCCTCATCGCCCACGCCGATGTAGATGGGGATCATGGTCATCTCGTCATCGGAGTACTTGGCGGACAGAGCGGAATACTCCCAGGAACCGTTCTGGAAGAACACGGCCTTGCCGTTCAGGAACTCGTTCTCGGAGTCGGTGCCGGTCTTGCCGGACAGATCAGCGGGAGCGCAGGTGCTGTTGTTGATGTACAGGTCAAAGATGGCCTTATAGTTGTCCAGATAGGTGCCCTTGATGGCCTCAGTGGTGTTGATGCCGTCGGCCTGATACTCAAAGTAGATGGGCAGGTTGGCCAGGTGGGTCTTGAAGCGCCAGTCGGAGCTGCTGTCCATACCGGCGGAGGTGAAAGCGGCGAAGCCCAGCTCGTCCTTGCGGGCGGTGATGTCCTCGGCGACCTTCTTCAGATCCTCAAAGCTCTGGATGTCCTCGACGGTGTAGCCGGCCTTCTCCAGCAGGGTCTTGTTGGTGATCAGACCATAGGACTCGATCACGTAGCCGATGCCGGCAACGGCGTCGCCGTCCTTCAGGGCAAAACTGTCGTTGGTCAGCTCACCGTAGATCTGAGAATCCTTCAGATCGTAGCAGTAATCCTTCCAGTTGGCCAGACCCACGGGGCCGTTCACCTGGAACAGGGTGGGGGCGTCGGTCTTGGCGATCTCGGAGGTCAGCTTTTCCTCGTAGGTGCCAGAGGCGGCGGTCAGAACAGTGACGGGCACACCGGTCTCCTCGGTGTAGGCCTTGGCCAGATCCTGCCAGTCCTGATCCTGCTCAGGCTTGAAGTTCAGATAATAGACCTTGCCGGTGGCAGTGTCGCCGCCCTCGTTGGTGTCGTCCTTCTTCTCACCGCAGGCCACCAGAGACAGGGCCATCACGAGAGCAAGAAGCATTGCAAGAAACTTCTTCATGGTAATTACTCCTTTTTTGTTTTTATTTTCACATCACAAGGATGTAAAAAACAGATTATTAGGGTACAAAAAACAAATTATTGGGATGCAGGAAACGGATCCTTAGGATACACAAAATAGATCACAAAGATATACAAAAGTATCATCCGGGCGCGGCCACGCTGCGGCCCTGGCGCAGGGTGGTGGGAAGCAGCTCACAGGCGTGGGAGCCCTTGTGCCGCACCATGTCCAGCAAAATCTCGGCGCTGCGGCGGCCCATTTCCTCCATAGGCTGGCACAGGGTAGTAAGCGGCGGCTCAATATAGGCAGACAATTCTAACCCATCTATCGCTATAACGGAACAGTCCTCGGGGATACGCCTGCCGGCGTCCATCAAAGCCCGCATGGCACCAATGGCCATAGAGTCGGCAATGGCAAATAGAGCAGTAAAATCCGCGCCCCGTTCCAGGGCAGCCTTTACGGCGGAATAGGCATCGCGGACGTCGAAGCCGCCGGTGGAGATCACCAGCTCCGGGTCCACAGGGATGCCGTGACTCTCCAGCGCCTGCACATAGCCCTCATAGCGCAGTTGGCTGATGGACTGATCGTTGGGACGGGAGATCAGCGCGGCGATGCGCCGGTGCCCATGGCGGTACAATTCCTCCACCGCCTGCTGTGCGGTGTCACCGTCGGCGATGGACACAGAGGAATACTCGCCCTCGATCAGCGTGCCATAGCGGTTGGAGTAGGAACAGCACACAAAGGGAACGTTCAGCATCGCCAAATCAGCGGGGGTGTAATCAAACCGACCGCCCAGGAACACGATGCCCTGCAGGCGCTTTTCGCGCTCCATGACCGCACCGCATTTGACCTCGTCATCGCAAGTACCGATCTGCTGCATGACCATTGTAAAACCGGCATCGGTGATGGTGCGTTCAATGGCGCGGATAATGTCGGTGTAGAACGGATTGGACACACCGCGGACTACCAGACCCACAGCGTCGGACTTGGTGCGAACCAGATCGCGGGCACTGTTGTTGGGAATGTAGTTGCTATTCTTGATAGCGGAAAGCACCTTACGCCGGACATCCTCACTGACATCCGGCCGGTCATTCAGCACACGGGAGACGGTACTGACGCTGACGCTGCACTGTTTGGCTATATCCTTGATCGTCATACCTGGGTGTGCCTCCTACTATACCAGATCGAAAGGAACGAAAATCGTCAGAGGAAAGCGAAAACATTACCGGTAACGTTTCCGTTCAGCATAGTTATCCTATCAGTGTTTGCTGCAATTGTCAATTGCTTCGCTGCATTTTTGCCGAAACGCACAGAAAAGACGGTGGTTTTCTTGTGAAAATCACAAGAAAACCACCGTCCGATTGAACGGGCGGCGGCGAAGTATCGAATGTACGGCGCAAAATGGCTGAATTACCGGCGAAGGAGGGCGCGGCGCGCCCTCCAGTCGGGCAGATAGGCTTCCACCTCGCGGTAGAAGGCGGGGGAGTGGTCGTGGTGGCGAATGTGCGCCAGCTCATGGACCACCACGTATTCAATGGCGGTCTCGGGATAGGCCATCAGGTAGAGGGAGAAGCTGAGACGGTTTTTGCCGGAGCAGCTGCCGAAGCGGGTGCGGGCGGCGGTGATGGTGATACCGGCGGGCTGCACGCCCATGCGCTGGGCCCAGTGGGCCACCAGGGGCGGCAGTGTCTCTTTTGCCTGCTGCCGCCATGCATCCGTCTGTGCCGCAGACGGCTCCGGGTGGGCGGCCAGAAAGGCCTGCCGTGCTGCCAGATGTTTTTCCAGCCAGCCGCGGTGACTGTCCACAAAGCGGGTGATATCCGCATCGGAGGCCCGCAGGGGGGCGCGGACCAGGGCGGTGCCCTGCCGGGTGACCTCCAGCGCCAGGGTGCGCCGGCGGGAGCGTATCACAGTATAGTCGATCATTGGCCGTCCTCCGGGAGGAAACGCGGGCCGCGGTAACCGTCGCGGTCCACGATCTCGGACCGCATGGCGGCGGGGCGCACCCACAGACCGCCATTATCATACAGGGCACGGTAGACCACCAGTTCCTCCAGTGTTTCAGAGTGGCGGGCGGTGCCGATGACCTCATATTCATTACCCTTAAAGTGGCGGTAGCGGCCTGGTTTTATCGTTGTCATACTATATACTCTCCTGACAGGTAACAGTTGTGTTGACGATACGAATAGTATATACTATTGGCAGTGATTTGTAAATCGGAGGTGCAAAGATGAAAAACACCACGCTGTGCTATATCGAAAACGAACGGGGCGAATACCTGATGCTGCATCGGGTGAAGAAGCAGAACGACCTGAACCACGACAAGTGGATCGGCGTGGGCGGCAAGTGCGAGGAGGGCGAGAGCCCGGAGGAGTGCGTTTGCCGCGAGACGCTGGAGGAGACGGGCCTGACCCTGACCGACTATCGGTACCGGGGCGTCATCACCTTCGTGTCGGATATCTGGGAGGGGGAATATATGCACCTGTTTACCGCCACCGGCTGGACAGGGACGCTGCGGGAGTGCAGCGAGGGTGTGCTGGAATGGCTGCACAAGGACGCGCTGGCGGCGCTGCCCCAATGGGAGGGGGACAAGCTGTTTCTGGCGCTGATCCACGAGCCGGACACGCCGTTTTTCTCCATGAAGCTGCAATACGCGGGCGATACGCTGGTGTATGCCGCTCTGAACGGAAAGGAGCTGGCGGTATGATCCTGGTGAGCGCGTGTCTGCTGGGCTGTGCCTGTCGCTACGACGGGCAGAGCAAGCCCAACCCGCTGGCGCAGGAGCTGGCCCGGCGTGGACTGGCGGTGCCGGTGTGCCCGGAGCAGCTGGGCGGGCTGCCCACGCCCCGAAAGCCCTCCGAGCGGCGGGGGGACCGGGTGGTGATGAACGATGGCCGAGACGTGACGGCGGAGTACCACCGGGGCGCGGAGGAGACGCTGCGTCTGGGGCGGCTGTACGGCTGTACCGCCGCCGTGCTGAAGGAGAAAAGCCCCTCCTGCGGCTGCGGGCGCATCTATGACGGAACGTTCACCGGAACGCTGACGGACGGCGACGGCGTCACGGCGGCGCTGCTGAAGGAAAACGGCATAAAAGTGTACGGCGAGAGCGAATTGGAGAAGCTGCTGTGAGCCGTCTCTCCCATTTTATTTTCCGCCAAAGGCGCACAAGTTTTGGATTTACATTTGGTAGAAATACAGGTATAATATGACCAACAGCGTTGATATATGCGGCGACGGGAGCTCCCGTCATTCCGTGGGTACCCACGGAATGATGCCGCCTGTATGCTATGGGAGAATAAAAGGAGGCGTGTACAATGAAGAAGCGCGTAGTGGGTATATTTTTTGCGTTGGTGCTGTGTTTGGCGATGGTGCCCATTTCTGCTTTTGCGGTGGAAAAGACAACCATTACAAAGGTTGATGAGCTTTTACAATTTGCAAAAGCGGTGGACGATGGCGAATATGATGGCAAGAAAGATGCGGTCGTGTCGCTTAATGCCGATTTGGATTTAACAGGTGTTGCGTGGAAACCGATTGGCAGCGTCTTTGACGGCGACGGAAATCTGCTGCACTACTTCAGCGGCAAATTTTACGGAAACGGGTATACGATTTCCAATTTGGATTTTTCCGAAAACTATGGAAAGACAGAGTATCCGTCTTTCGGATTTTTCAGTGAGGTTTATGACGCTGAAATTTCCGGTTTGACAATTCAAGGCAAGCTGGATGTGTCCAATTCAGGGTATGTCTATTTTGGAACGGTAGCGGGCGTTGCAGCAGACAGCAAAATTTCTGATTGCGTTTCGGATGTATCGTTCACGGATACAAACATATATATCAACGGCACTGCGGCTTTGTGCGGATATGCGATAAATAGCACGATTGAACACTGCCAAAACAAAGGTAACTTTACAATAACAAAGGATACAACCCGATTTTGGATGGGAGGTATCGTAGGTCTTGCGGAAAACAGTACCGTACAGTATTGCGCCAATACGGGCGATATTACTTCGTGGACACCTCATGCCGGTGGAATTGTTGGACAGTTGTATCAAGCCTCAAAGATCATCAATTGTTATTCTTCTGGGAAAATGGTCCCGCTCGGCACAGGTAATACGAATACTGGCGGTATTGCAGGCACAGTTGGTGCAGGTACAGAAATCAGACATTGTTATTTCGCTGGTGAAATGAATTTATCTCAATATACTGCCACTACACCTTATAAGCGTTTGGGTGGTATTGCAGGCGAGGTTTCTTCTGATACACCTGCTTTTGAAAACAATTATTTCGTGGGAACTGAAAATGTCCCGGCTTGCTTTAAGTACCAGAATGCTGGAACAGAAAAGACCCTTGAATACATGAAAACAGAAGATTTCTTTAAAGAAATCACTGCTGACGGCGGCAAGTATCGATTTAACTCAAATGGCACACCGCTTCTGCTGGAGCACAAGTATCCGACAGTAGAGGAAACGCCGCGTTACTACTACAACTCTACGACTACCGTGAAGGACGAGGGAAAGACCGGCTCCCCCAAGACCATAGATGCGGGCGTGGGAATGTACGCCGTGAGTGCGGCGCTGTCTCTGACCGGGATGGTCTACGTGAGTAAGAAGAAATCTTGAGAACGCAAAAAAGAAATCCCGAAAGGGATTTCTTTTTTGTCGGGGGACGAAGCCCCACGCCAGCGTGAGCGCTGGCTCGCAATGACAGGGGAGGGACGTCGTACCCCAAGGGTATTTGTTCCGCTGCGCTCCACGGCAGGACGCCGGCCCCGAAAGGACAGCGCCCCATGCGGGGCGCTGTCCTTCTATATGAGGGTGTTACCACTCCAGATTCTTTTCCGTCTCCTTGCTGAACACATGGGCCACATTGCCGCCGAAGATCATGTTGACCTCGCTGCCCATGGGGAAGTGGGCGGCGTTGCCGTTGGTGGGGACGATGACTACCACGTCATGGCCGTGGGTGGAGATATGCAGATGCACAGAGGAACCCATCAGTTCGCTGACATCCACGGTGCCCTTGACGCCGTCGGCGCAGAGCATGATGTGATCGGGGCGAACGCCCAGCGTTACGTCCTGTTCCGGTACATTTTTAGCGCTGAGCCGGGCCTGCTTATCCTCGGCCAGTTCCACGTTGATGCCGTCGATAGCCACGGCGTATTTGCCGTCGCTATTCTTCACCAGCTTCGCGTCAAAGAAGTTCATCTGGGGCGTGCCGATAAAGCCGGCCACGAACAGATTGGCCGGGTGGTCAAAGACCTCCTGGGGCGTGCCGATCTGCTGGATGAAGCCATCCTTCATGATGACGATGCGGTCGCCCAGGGTCATGGCCTCGGTCTGGTCATGGGTGACGTAGATAAACGTGGTGTTGATCCGCTGGCGCAGCTTGATGATCTCGGCGCGCATCTGGTTGCGGAGCTTGGCGTCCAGGTTGGACAGGGGCTCGTCCATCAGGAACACGGCGGGGTCGCGGACGATGGCGCGGCCGATGGCCACACGCTGGCGCTGGCCGCCGGACAGGGCCTTGGGCTTGCGGTCCAGATACTGGGTGATGTCCAGGATCTCCGCGGCCTGACGGACCTTCTTGTCGATCTCGTCCTTGGGGACCTTCTTCAGCTTCAGGGAGAAGGCCATGTTCTCATACACGGTCATGTGGGGGTACAGGGCGTAGTTCTGGAACACCATGGCGATGTCCCGATCCTTGGGCTCCACGTCGTTCATCAGCTTGTCGCCGATCCACAGCTCGCCGGAGGTGATATCCTCCAAACCGGCGATCATACGCAGGGTGGTGGACTTGCCGCAGCCGGAGGGGCCCACCAGCACGATGAACTCCTTGTCGGCGATCTCCAGACTGAACTGCTGGACAGCCACAACGCCCTCATCGGTGATCTGAAGATTGCTCTTCTTTTCCTGGGGCTCCTCGCCCTTCTTGACCTTCTTTTTCTTCTCGGTGTTGGGGTAGACCTTCTTCAGGTCCTTCAGAATGACCTTTGCCATACATTTTTGACTGTAACCGTCCTGCCTCCGCAAAAGACGGCCTCGCACGGGCATTGCCCTCAGTGCCTTACGACAGGTCTCCACACTGCCGCACCGCCAGCCACAGCGGGTATTCCTCCTTATCTTTTGCCGTCCGGCGGCATGAAGTGGAGTGCCGCCTGACGGTGGGAATACGGTAAGTATAACCGAAAACGTTTCCGCGCGCAAGTGTTTTTTGTGACATATATGAAAAAATACTGCCTGCCGGGAAGGGCAGGCAGTATTTCTCACAAATCAACGATAACAGGCGTGTGGCCGGTGTGGGGCAGCAGCTTTTCCAGCACGTCGGCGGTCTTCAGCTTCAGTGTACTGGTGCAGATGCACGGGTGGCAGGAGAAAAAGGGCGCGTCATAGACCTCGCGGTCGATGAGCAGCCGGACACGGTGCTCCGTATCGTTGGCCAGGCCCAAAATGGTGGCGGAGCCCGGGTGGCAGCGCAGCAGCTCCCACAGGCTCTCCTCCGGGGCGAAGCTCAGGCGGGAGGAGCCGATCTGCGCGCTGAGGTCCTTAGTGTGGAAGGGCTTGTCCGGCGGCATGCACAGCAGATAGAACGCGGTTTTCTGCCGGTTGCACAGAAACAGGTTCTTGCATACGGACACGTCCAGTACGCGGCTGACCTCGGCGCACAGCTCCATGTTGAAGGCGGCGTCATGGCTGACGCGGTCGTATTCGATACCCAGCTTGTCCAGCAGGTCGAAGGCTGCGGCCTCCTGTGGCAGCAGCTCGCCCTCCGGACGGGTGTTATGGGATACGGGGGAGATGGTCACTGTGCGTCACCTCGTTTCAGCAGCATCTCTCCGGCGCGGTAGATGTCGCCTGCGCCCACGGTGATGATCATATCGCCGGGCTGGGCCAGCTTTTCCAGCTCGCCCGCCGTCTGCTCCAGCGTGGCGCAGTAGATGGCGCCGGGGATGCGGGCGGCCAGGTCCCGGGAGGAGATGCCGATGTCGTTCTTTTCCCGGGCGGCGTAGATCTCCGCCAGCACTACGCGGTCCGGCAGGCGCAGTACCTCCACAAAGTCGTCGAACAGCGCGGCGGTGCGGGTGTAGGTGTGGGGCTGGAAGGCCAGGATGAGCCGTTTGTGGGGCAGCGCCTGCGCGGCACTCAGCAGCGCCCGCACCTCGTCGGGATGATGGGCATAGTCGTCATAGACCTCCGCGCCGCGGAAGGTGCCCTTGTGCTCGAAGCGCCGTCCGGCGCCGGTGAAGGACGCCAGGCCCGCCGTTACCGCCTCGCCGGGAAGGCCGAGAACATAGGCGGCACTGGCCGCCGCCAGGGCGTTGGAAATATTGTGGGCGCCGGGGACGTGCAGGGACACATGGGCGTAGGTCAGGCCGTTGATGACCACGTCGAAGTCGCCGTAGCCGTCAAAGAAAGAGACGTTGTCGGCATAGCAGTCGGCGCTGCGGTCTTTGACACTGAAGGTGAACACCGGATGTGTCAGGCCCTTGACGGCCTCGCGGGCACCCTCGTCGTCGGCGTTGGCGATGATAAAGCCGCGCTCCGGCACCAGGGCGGCAAAGTCGTGGAAGGAGTGCTCGATATCGGCCAGGTCCTTGAAGAAGTCCAGATGATCGGCGTGGACGTTAAGGATCACTGCCACGGTGGGAAAGAAGTTCAGGAAGGAATTGCAGTACTCACAGCTCTCCAGAATGATGGTGTCGCCCCTGCCCACCCGATAGCCGGAGTGCAGCAGCGGCAGCGTGCCGCCGATCATCACCGTGGGGTCTGCCTGAGCCGCCATGAAGATGTGGGTGGCCATGGAGGTGGTGGTGGTCTTCCCGTGGGTGCCGGAGACGCACAGGGCGTTGCGGTAGCCCTGCATGATGGCGCCCCAGGCCTGGGCGCGCTCATAGACCGGGATGCCCCGGGCCACGGCGCCGGCGATCTCGGGATTGCTGTCGTGAATGGCGGCGGTACGGATGACCGCGTCGCAGTTTTTCAGGTTCTCCGCCGAGTGGCCGATGGCCACGGGGATCCCCACAGAGCGCAGGTGCTTCACCGTGTCGCTCTCGCTCATGTCCGAACCCTGCACCGTCACGCCCATGCCCTGCAATACCTCCGCCAGCGCGCACATACTGACGCCGCCGATGCCGGCAAGGTGTACGCGCTTGCCGGGGTGGATATACTTGTGAAAGTCCTCAGTAGGATGAAACATATTTGCTGCCTCCTTGACAGGAACAGAAAAATTACTGTACTATTATAATACAACGACTCCGCCCATGCAACCGGCTTTTTTGCCGGTATTTGGCGGCGGAGGACGAAGAAACGTGAAGGGAGGCGAAGCCATGCTGCCGCAGGCGGTGCAATATGTGCTGGAACGGCTGGAGGATGCGGGCTTCGCCGCCTATGCCGTGGGCGGCTGCGTGCGGGACACGCTGCTGGGCCGCACACCGGGAGATTGGGACGTGACCACCGCCGCGCGGCCGGAGCAGGTGCTTGCACTGTTTGACGGCTATGCCATCCCAACCGGGCTGAAGCACGGGACGGTCACGGTCCGGGCGGGGGAGATGCACATTGAAGTGACTACCTTCCGGGCGGATGGGACCTATACGGACCATCGCCGGCCGGATCAGGTGTTTTTCTCCGACAGGCTGGAGGAGGATCTCTGCCGCCGTGACCTGACGGTGAACGCCATGGCCATGGACAGGCGGGGGCATATCACCGATCTGTATGGCGGGCGGGAGGATCTGGAGGCGGGTATCCTGCGGTGTGTGGGAGAGCCGGAACGACGCTTTGAGGAGGATGCGCTGCGTATCCTGCGGACGCTGCGGTTCGCCGCCGTATTGGGATTTTCGGTCGAGCCGCGGACCGATGCGGCGCTGCGGGTGAAGGCGCCGCTGCTGCGCTGTATCGCGCCGGAGCGTATCCTGACAGAGATGGATAAACTGCTGTGCGGCAGTCACGTGCTGCCGGTGCTGCTGAACTGGCCGGACGTGCTGGCGATGTTCCTGCCGGAGATCGCGCCCTGCGTGGGCTTCGATCAGCACAATCGCCATCATATCTACGACGTGTGGGGGCACAGCGCCCACGCAGTGGCCGCCGTCCCGGCGGAGGTGGTCCTGCGCTGGACTATGCTGCTCCATGATATCGGCAAGCCGGCGTGCTTTACCCGGGATGAACAGGGCGTGGGGCATTTTTATGGTCACCCGGCCATCTCGGCGGACCTGGCGGCGGATATCTGCCGCCGCCTGCGGATGGACAACCGCACGGCCGAACGCATCGTGACACTGGTGCGCTGGCACGACCGGGATATTGCCCGGACGGAGAAGGCTATTGCCCGCGCCGTGTCGCAGATGGGAGAGGAGACGTTTCGGCAGCTGCTGGAGGTGAAGCGGGCCGACAACGCTGCCCAAAGCCCGGAGGATCGCTGCCGTCTGGCGGATATACAGCAGGCGGAGGATCTTCTGAACACGCTGCTGGCGAAGCGGCAGTGCTTTTCACTGAAGGACCTGACGGTGAAGGGCGGCGACCTGATGGCGCTGGGGCTGCGGGGGCGAGAGGTCGGTGATGCGCTGCAGTATCTGCTGAACGCCGTGCTGGACGGAACGCCTAACGATAAAGAGACCCTGCTGAAGCTGGCGGCGGAGAGAAAATAGCCCCGCGGCGCTTTCTGCGGGTGACCGGTTTTGCTCCGCAAAAATCAGCAGCACCAAAAGAGAGCCACCCAAAGGGTGGCTCTCTTTTGTGATTGCCCACAGGTTTTGTTCCCTCACCCCTGCCTATCGCAAGGAAGGGGGAGTGTGAGGGGGGAACCTTAGCGGGTTCCCCCGCTCGCGTTCAGTCACCCGCCCGCAGGCGACCACTTTTGCGAAGCAAAAGTGCTGCACCAGAAACAAAGCCACCCCTTAGGGGTGGCTTTGTTTCTGGTGCCTCGTCGGGGATTTACCCCGCAAGGGGGTATAAACTTCGACTTCCCGGAGGCAAGACAGCAAAAGAGGAAGATACCAAAAGGTGTCTTCCTCTTTTGGTGCCTCGTCGGGGATTCGAACCCCGGACACCCTGCTTAAAAGGCAGGTGCTCTACCTACTGAGCTAACGAAGCATATGCAGTTATCGTAAGGACGGTGTCGTCCGGAAAGACCTGGCAGGGATGGCTGGACTCGAACCAGCGGATGAGGGAGTCAAAGTCCCTTGCCTTACCACTTGGCGACACCCCTGTGTGGAAAGGGATGAGGGACCGGGACACTCCCGATCCCTCATTTCTTTTTGTGGGGTGGGTAAAGGGACTCGAACCCTCGACACCCGGAACCACAATCCGGTGCTCTAACCAACTGAGCTACACCCACCATATACATCCGCACGGGAAGCGCTGACGCCCGCAAGGGGAAATGGCACGCCAGAAGGGACTCGAACCCCTGGCCTACTGCTTAGAAGGCAGTTGCTCTATCCAACTGAGCTACTGGCGCGTATCTGTCAAGTTGGAGCGGGTGACGGGAATCGAACCCGCATCCCCAGCTTGGAAGGCTGGTGCCCTGGCCATTGTGCTACACCCGCGTGCGCCCTCCACTCAAATCGTCAGCTTGTACATATTACCATAGGCCACCGTCCGTGTCAAGAAAAAAATCGGAGAACGGGGCACTTTTCCGTGGAAACAGCCTTGTCTACGCTCCGTAGACAAAGTCAGCGGGCGGGGGATGGACAAAAATCCGCCGTATGCTATACTGGGTACAACAAGAAAAAAGGAGGCCGCGACAATGGATATGGAAAAGACAGGCACCTATCTGGCATCGCTCCGCAGGGGGCGTGACATGACACAGCAGCAGGTGGCGGATATATTAGGGGTGTCCAACAAAACTGTCAGCAAATGGGAGTCCGGAGTTTCCCATAGTTAAAGATACCACACCCAATATCACAAACTCACGCTTAAACAATATTCCTTAGTCAACCACATACAATAACAAATACAAAAAAGCTGGAAGCAGACTTAATTTTGCTCCCGGCTTTTCTTTATTGTTTTGATGAAGTCGTTCAATGATACTTGTTTTTGCTATCTGCTTACATAATGTGCATACTTGTCACTTGTGTTCTGATATATCTGTCCCTCTTATTGCCTAAACTCATATTAAGGGTGTGATATATCCAAGTGCAATAGCCTTGTTATAGGCTTCGATAGCATTTTTAGCCCCCAGCTTATCATAGATGCTTTGGATATGGTTGTAAAGTGTCCGTTCACTGATATACAGTTCTTGCGCTATTTCATGCTTTGTTTTCCCTGTTCCAATCGCCTTAATAATTTCCGCTTCACGATCTGTCAGGGGATCTAATAAAGGGGGCGTAGTGGACTTGTGACCTTTACTAATAGCTGTGAGTTTTTTTACCAACTCGTCAGCAGAAGCAGACTTATCAATATAACTTACGGCGCCTTTTTTAAGTGCCTCCTGTCTATAAACTGGCATATCATAAGAGGATAGCATAACCACCTTTATTTTTGGCTTTTTACTATATATCGTTTCTATCAGATCAATGCCAGAACTTTTTGACTGCTCTCTTAGGTTGACATCAAGTAATACAATGTCCCATTCGTCTACGGAAAGAATATTCCAAAACTCTGTTTCATTACTTACATAGCGACAGATAGAGATTTCATCCCAATCTTCCAGAAGTTTGCTTAAACTCTCTCCAAATATCCTGTGATCATCAAATAGTAATATCTTCATTTTTTCTCCCCAAAACTGCCGTTGCAGTTAAAATACCATCTTTCTCTAAATACTGAATGTTACCACCATTCCCATTTATCAACACCGTCAAGAACAGCATACCACCTTTGGAAGAAAGAATATTTTCAATGTCATTTGGTTTCGCTCCATCATTTTGACAGGTAATTACGAGTCTACTTTCTTCATTTAGCGCGATTTCCAAATGAATAAAAGTTGCGGCAGCGTGTTTATAAACATTGTTGACAAGTTCTTTGATTATCTGCATAGTCTGTTCCAAACTGTTATCTTTTTTCAAAGCAATCCTTGCTTCGCTGTCAATCGTGAAATCTACAAGTATATTCTTCTTTGGGTACAGCTTCTTAATCGCGTCAAGCATATATCCGATATGTTCCCATGAAGCATACCCCGAAAAGATATTAGAGGAATAGAAATTCATCATATTTCTTACCCGCAATTCCAAATCAGACAATATCCTTTTTGTTTCATCAACATCTGGTGAGCGAAGCGACAGGAGATTTTTGGCACCTCCAATGTCTTGAAGCACATCGTTATGAAGCAGTCTTGAGAAATCTTCCCTCTCATTTGCAATATAGTTCGTTAATTCATAATACTTTGTCAACTCCTTGTAACGGGCCTCCATGTCGCCAAGATGAATGACAGCAAAAGCCTCAAATAAAAGCATTATAAGCTGAAAAAATACATTGACTTGTAGGGTGGACAAATCAAAGCAATAAAGTACGACTGTAAACAAGGGAATCATAAGAGCGAGGACATATCTTGCTTTCCTCTGGGCAATCGGAAGAATATTAACCTGTTTCAAATTTATATATCTATAATCAAGGAAAATTCCCATGAACATTCCAACTAACATGGTTATAACAGGGAGAATTTGGAAATCAAAAAACGACAGTATGATAGCTGCAATTCCAAACAGCAAGCGAACCATTTTACCCCGGCTTGCGTCAGTTCTTACCAGCATTATTCCGATAATCAATGCAAAAAACAGAAATGCACCCATGTATAAGGTGGAAAATCCATCATACATCAGCGCCGCAATAAAGGAAACAGAAAGCAGGTTCCAGCCACATTCAGATATTGTTGCCTTTCGCCGTGATGTCATTACATGAAGATAGAGCAGATTGAGATAACAAAGCAAGACGGCAATCGACAATAAGTTGATGGCTCCGTCATTCGCAATTCCTTTATGTGTTCTATCCAATATAACCCATAAAGTCACAATACCCGCATGAAGAAACAGATACGGATAGAAGCGTTTATCCTGCATAGCCCCCCTCCTTTCAGCTAAAATTCATTATGTTAGTAATATGATGATACGATCCGTTCTTTAGTCATCAGACATAAACCACACGCAGTCAAAACTATTATACTCACTGGAGAAAATAGTAGCAACACCCACACATTATTCGTTTTCATAAATATCCCACATTTTAAGACAACCAGCAAAATATGAAGCAGTGTTGCAAAGATAGGAATACTCTTAAACCAGTTCATATTTCTAATCCAGAGAATCAAAACATTTATAAATGCCGAATACAATATGCTAAGGATCAGAAAATAGGTGCCTAATAACAAGATAAGGTTTGGCAGGCGAATGGAAATTATCAAAAGTAGAGGAAACAAAAGGATCAGCGTTCCAATCCATAGTGATAGCAGATTCTCCTTAACAATACTTGAGATTTTAATACCATTAGCAAGTTTCCATTCTATTCTCTTTGTGATTTTTTCTTGCTGCAACATATCCTTGCTTATTTCTCCGGCAAAAAAGATAAATAAGCACAGGTATCCATCAAGCATAAAATACTTTATATCAACGCCAAATACAATGTTTTCTGAAATATCCCCAAAGTTCATCAGAGAGATCATGCCGAAGATAGCTGCTACCGCACTCATAAATATAAAATTCCAGTTCAATACCCTTTTAAGGTTTAAGGTTATCAAACCCATTCGCCATCCCTCCTGATAACTGTTTCGTTGCTCATGTGCCGAGCCTTAAAGAAACTTAATAGTACAAACATCATGCAAAGTGCAACATCAACCACAATAATCAAATAGTCAATTCCTATATGATGTTGATTCACAAACTCTGTAATCTGTTCTGCCGACATCGCAATCAAATAAACCAGTGCAAAATTACCAAAGAACAGAACATTTTTGAACAGTTTTACTCGTTTTACATCCAGTACAATGATATTCAAAGCGACAATCTCACAAAAACTAAGTACAAGAATACTAAGATAAACGCATACGATCCGCCCAAAGCTCATTGTCCAGTCGGTAAAGTAATAGCAACTCATAAAAACAAAGAACGGGATAATACCAGAAAATCGGAAAATCTGTATCGAATACTGTTTTATAATCTCTTTTACCGCAATTCCAGAAGCTGCAAAAAATTCAACTCTCCGGCTTAACTTATCCTTTGCTGTCAAATCTACAATCATAGCACCGGATTGCAGGGAGGTAAGACCAAAAATAACCGCATAGAGCATTAGGACTAAATAATCTTCTCCCTTAGACTGCAAGGCGTCCATCTGCATTGCAAAGCTCATAAAAATCGCCAGAATGGCAACAATCGCAGTATCAATTAGGAGGCTTTTACTTCTGGTAAGATAGTAGCCTGCGCCTTTTCCCATGTTACTCATGCCGATTGCCCTCCTTAATAAAGATTTCTTCCAATGATTGTCCTTGCATTTCTTGAATACCCTTATCAAACAGCAATCTGCCATTTTTAATCATAGATACATCATCAGCGCACTTTTCAATCTCGCTAAGGTCATGTGAAGTGATAATAACCGTTTTTCCGTCAGCTTTTAGAGCCTCTATCAAACTACGGATTTCTACTCTGGATATGGGGTCTACACCCGATGTTGGTTCATCCATGAGCAGAATATCCCGTCCCATCATAATCACAATCAAAAGGGACAGTTTTCTTTTCATTCCTTTAGAATAAGTGCTAACACGCTTTCCTAAATGCTCGGTCAATCCTAATTGCGTACAATAACTGTCTGAACGATCATTTATTTCAAATCCAAAGTATTTCCCAAAAATTCTCAAATTTTCAAGACCAGTCTGTTCTTCATACAGATAGTCATTTTCAAGCTCCATTGCATATTTCCCTGCAATGTTGATTGTCCCTGCATTTGGCTGGTATACCCCTGTAATCAAGCGTAGCAGTGTTGTCTTTCCAGAACCGTTCGGGCCAATAATCGCATGGATTGTATTTGCTTTTACATTCAGGCTAAAATTCTCAAACAAAACTCTGCCACCAAAACCTTTTTTTAAGTTCTTTACTTCAATCGCATTTTGAATCTCAGACATATTTTTTGCTCCTTTCATTTGGTGCTCCACCATATAGGTATAGTGTATAAAACGAAGAAGCATTTTGCATGAGTAATTACTGCAATTTCGATACTGCCATCAGGCAAATGTCACAGAAACCTCACAACGAGAAAAAAATTTAGTATTCTGTCAGTTCCACAATTACATTACTTTGCAGATACAGCCAGTCCGTAAATTCTTTCGGGCTGGCTGTTCCTGTTTTTACAGCCTTTTTTCTCTGCAAGGCTTCTTTCTTAAAGTCGGAAAAGGCAACCTGTATTTTTTCCAGACGGTCAGCCGGAAAGCCTGCGGTATTTTTTACCCGGTT
>OLZH01000082.1_pt1 | contig 49555 bp, 19 predicted proteins | sample 1673821 | NCBI WGS metagenome assembly OLZH01 (sample SAMEA103958128, study PRJEB25191) | human gut metagenome | reverse complement strand
TAAAGAAAGTTGAGCTAGTTCATAGATCTCATAAAGAATCTAATATCTATTATTATAAAATAGGATTTAGAATAGATTTTAATTTAAACTTCTTTGAAAATGAAGATGACTTTGATGAAATTAAAAGATACTGTACTAAGTATTCTGGAGATGGATTAACTTATACTAGTCTATTTAATGATAACTCATTCCAAGTGGCATACACTGCAGAATTCGGAACACCAGAAATTAAACCATGTTACTCAATGACAAAACCATTATCATTAAACAGTACAGATAATTTATCAGCAATAAGATTTTTAGCATCATTTAGTGATGAAAATAAAGATGGTACTCAAAACTTTAAAATGGATAAAGTATTAGATAATCTTAAAGATTCTATGGATGTTGAAGATGAAGATAGTATTAAATTCAATAAGTTCAAGATTAGTGATAATGCACCAATAATAACTAGTATGGTTTCAAGCTACAATAATATATTTGCTAATGTAGGACTTAAAGCTATAGATGGACATGCTGCTCAATTTACTGGAGGATCTGATTCTACATTAGATATTGAGATGATTGGTGATGAAGAAGCTGTTTCAACATTAAATACTCTTCATAGAAAATGTGTTCAATACTTAATTGATTATAGGAAAGTATTACTTAGCTCACCACTTAGAATTGATTCAGAATTTACTAGATTATTAGGATTATATGAAATGACAATAGAATCTATTCAAGTAAATACTATTCCAGAATATCCTGGTAAGTATACTATACAGTTAAGATTAAATTCTGTAGATAGAACTTTAAGAAATAGAGAGTCTTTAAATAAAATCCAAGATATAGATAACTCTCAAATGCAATGGAATGCTGTTGCTCAAACAAAGAGTTATTTTGATTTAAGACAAGCGTTAGGAAAAGCTGAATTATATCCAGACTTAGAATTACCTACGATTACAGAATTAGAACAAGCAGGATTCTACTTCTTAAAGAGTAAATTCCAACCAGAAAGAACTTACCCTGATCCAGACTTTTATTTCTTATATTGGTATCCAACAGTTGCAGAAAATATTAGAACAACTATAACAGAATACTTCTCTGAATCAAGAAACTTTAACTATAGTCTTGCTGGAGATTTATTTAAGGATACAATGAATTTACAAATAAAAGTTTCTAATGGTAACGGTCAATCATTCTATGAAGTTCGTAACTGGGATAAAAAAAATACTACTTATGAAGATATGATAGAGGATTTGCAAAAACTATCTATTACAATTTCAGAAGATGGAAAAGAGTTAGATGCTTCTACTAAAAAAGAAGTAGCTGAAGTTGTAGTTGGAAAAATGAAAGAACTAGATGACTTAAATTCTAAAATAATGACTTTACAAGAAGCATTAGATTTATCTACTTATAATACTTATATGGTTAATAGCTTAACTAATGTTACAGTTAAAGACTATGAAGCATTAGATATTTCTTCTAAATCTACAAAAGAAGAAATAAAAGAAATAAATAAGAAGATAAAAAAGCTAATTGTTAAAGAGCTTAAAAATCCAATTAAACGTAAAAGTCAATCTGCTAATAGTCATTATGATTATAGTTATGTTCATAAGAAATATGATACATTCACAACTAGTAATAAAAAAGATTTCTTAGTAGAATTATTCCAAGCTATTTTAAATACAGATAAGAATTTAAATAATATAGATTATAAATATATATCTACTATTATCAAAGCTGCTGCAATAGGTGCATCTGCAAAACAACCTTTTTATAGTAGCTCTAAACCTTATAAAAATGGCAGAGATAATCTATGCATTCCTCAAGAAACAATTAGTGTTACTGGTGAAAATGGTAAAACTATTGAGGTTCCAAGATGTTATTATCCTGCAGATAACGGAGAAGTGTTAGTTGCTCATGATGATGCTACTAGAGAGTTAGGAATTATGTTTGGAGATTTTGAAATCAAAAAATATAATGGAACTCAAATAAGTCAATTATTCAAAATAAGTAGTGCATCAGATGGATTCTTAGATCCATACTATAATATGGATTTACACAAAGTAATGTTCAAGGAAGATATGACTGATGACTTAGATGAAAGACTTAAAGAGTATAGAGATGGTTTACTTGAAGATAGAAGATATGGTCAAGAAGCTCATTTTAGACAAATGTTAGTATGGCTTTATGTTTTATTAAACGAAGAAACTTACCTAGGACAAACTATATACTATGCTTCAAAAATGTTAAATGTTGTTCAACAATGGTATAAGAATAAAGCTGATGCACAAAGCTCAAACTCTTTAACAGATGGACAAACTAATTATTTAGTTAATCTTATTATAGGGGACGTACTAGAAGAAGATGTAGATTCTGATGATGAAGATGATTCAGTTAGCGTAACATATAACGTAACAAATAAAGCATTGAAAAATTATAAAGAAGAAATTGATGCTATATTTGGAGAAGGTTCGCAACAAAACCTAGTAGATAGTATTGAACAACAACAAGAAACTCTAAATGATTTATTTGAATCTATAGTAGAACAAGCAAATGATTATATTCCAACATTAATACATGGTCTTATGTTCTCATTAAGTGCAATAGCAATGAGTGGCTTAACTTCATCTATATTAGGTGTAGTAAGACAAGGAAGCTTAAATGAATATAAGAATATTATAGACATTGCTTTATCTGCAAACTCTTTAAATGAGTTAACTGATGAACAAAAGAGAATGGTTAGATTTGCTCAATATTGTTGTTATTATCTTGATGAAGAAAAGAGACATATAAAAACAGACTATCAAAAGATATCTTATAATAATAAGATTCAAAGAGCTTATTTAGCAGCTGCTAATGATCCAAGTTTATATATGCTACATTCATACTATGATATGGTTATTAATGATAAGCGTGGAAGTATGGCAAGAGCATTCCCAACTTATTATATGCTATTAATAGATGAAGGAAGAACAATTGGTTACTGGAAGCTTCAAGATAACTTCTATAACATGAATTCTATATCTGAATTTGAAGTAGTAAAATCAAGAAAGATTGCTGCAGATACTGCTAGAATAGTAATGTCTAATATGTACGGTATATTCAATGCTGATGATGAAGATATGAAAGATGAAAATGAATATACCATGAGAGATGTATGGGACTCTATTTTCTCTCCAAGACCATACTTTCAAAAGGAATATGATAGAAGAGAAAATGCTAGAGATATAAACTATGCTAAAATGCAACCTGGTGCTAGAGTTCATTTAAGAATGGGATACTCTTCAAATGCTGCAGAACTTCCTATAGTGTTTAATGGTTCAGTGGCTGAATTTGAAAATGGAGAATTAATGACATTAATATGTCAAGGTGATGGAGTAGAACTTGCTAATCCTCATATGTTCAATGCATTAGATGCTAGTGATGTTGAAGACATTAAATACTCTGATGAATTCTTTGGATTTAAGCAATTTTTAGAAACATGGAATAGCTTATCTACACCTAGAAGTATGTTAGTTACTCCACTTTCTGCAGAAGGAACATGGATTCAAAACTTTATTAAGAAATGGTCTAGTGGTAGATTCTTTAATTCTAATCCATTTGGAATAGTTCATTTTGGAGATAGAAGATATACAGATATATTTACTACAGATGGAGAAGTTGAACAAAATATCTATGAGGGGTTAAGCACTCCTACATGGGATTATAAAAAATGCAACATGAATGATGTAAAAACAAAAGGATTATCAGAAGAATATGGGATGACAGAAGCTCCTTCTGTTAGAGTTAGTTTAAGCTCTGGATTCTCTTACTGGGATTTAATGCACATAGCTTCTTCATTAAGTCCAGACTTTATATCAGCTATAGCACCATTCCAATTAAGAAGTACAGTATTCCATGGACATCCAAGATTCTATTATGCATATGATTATGTACAAATAGATAATCAAGTTATAGAAAAACGTAAGCCATTCCAACAATATCATATATACACATCATATAATGATATTATAGAAAACGGAATAACAACTTCATCTACTAATGTTAGAACCAATGCTGTTGGGCATTATGTTGGACCATCATGGTTATCATCTGAACCAAAAACAGTTGGGCCACTATTTGTAGATATTGATATATTCCCAGAATACCAACAATCAACTTCTGTTAATTTAAATTATGAATATAAGAATAGTGACTTTATGCCATTTACTATTCCTTTAGCAGATAAGCTAATAGATGCATTTGATTGGATTAGTAAACCTAATGGTGAAAAGACTGCTTGGAGAGCTACAGCTAATGCATTAAAAGATTGTATTAAAGAAATGTATCAAGGAGAGTTAATCATATTAGGAGATCCTTCTGTAAAACCATTTGATAAAATAACTATCGCAGATACTTATGAAGATATTACAGGTAGTGTAGAAGTAGAACAAGTTGTTCATATGTTTAGTGTGGACACAGGATTCACAACTTCTATAACTCCAGATTGTATATCAGCTATAGATAACAATTATGAAACTATGTATAACTCTATTAATACTCAAGTTATTGCTCCAGCAGTAGTTGCAGATTTAATGTTAGCTAAATCAAACATTTACTTCCATACAGTAAATAGACCTTTATACCTTAGCCTTTCAAGAATGACTAAGAAAGGTGCTAATATGGCTACAACTGCAGTAGACTCTGTATTAACAGCTGTAGGGAAAGATGCTTTAGATAGAGATACATTAACTTTAAGTTCATCTATGCCAGAAATAGTTAGAGAGTTTTTAAGGATAGATACAAAAGATATTCAATTAATGGATATGCTTAATGATTTACTAAAAGGTAAAAGTGTATTTAATACTACAAAAGTTGATGGTGCAAAATCTTTCTTAACTATATTAAATGATATGGATAATATGGATGACATATTAAAATCAGTCTCTGTAGATAAATATAACGACTTAGTTGATTTATTAAGTGATAGTAGATATAGTAAAACTGAAGTTGCAGACATATTAAAAAATACTACTAAGTATACAGATGCTATTAGTGGATTACAAAAATCATTGACATTAAGTGCTGATGATGCTGCTAGTGTATTAAAAGCTTTAAATGATTTAGAGATAGAAGATGCTGCAGTAACTGCTGCTAAATCTATTTTAGAAAATGGTAAAGCAATTGACTTAACAACATCTGAAGGTAAGAAAGTTCTTAAAGGATTAAAGGTCGTTGGAAATTACACAGATGATTTCACTAGCACAGCTGCACCTATTGCTAAGATAATAGGAACTAAAGCAGATGATGCTAAAGCAACATTAAAGGTATTAGATGGATTGTCAGATGTAGTTAAACCAGCTCAAGTAGTTAAAGCTTCTAAGAGTTTAAAAGGCTTTTTATTAAACAATGTAGTAATGATGGCTGTAGATCTTGTTATATCTAAGTCAGCTCAAGAGTATTTAACTAAAGCACTTAGAAATCTTCAAGTCTTAACGATTTATCCATTAAAGAAAGATGGTAGAGTATGGACTGCAGGACTTAATGGACATCAAGGTTCAGTATTTGGTTCACTAACTTATGACGAACCAGGATGGCTTGAAAGTTTAGCTATTAAATTCTTTGACTACGGTGGAGAATGGGGTAGCAATTCTAGTTGGTTATCTGCTTCTAAATACTTAGCTATTCTTAGAGATATATTTATAACTACAGATGAAATGAGAGATATAATAAATAGTTATAAGCGTGGAAACAATTATACTATAGAATCTCATTCAGATGAAAAGAATGCTACGGAAGTTCAAGTTGCTATAGCTGAAAACTTAGCAATGAGAGATATTCAAAACTATTCAGATTATAGAAATATCTATTATACTAAGAGATTATCAATGACAGATATTCAAAACAAAACTGAGGAAGCTAGAGTATCTTATGCTAACTATAAAATCTATTCAGATGATATAGAGAAAGATAAGACTATAACTGATAAAGTGCAATGTATAATGTCAAACTCAATGGTTATAAATAAATTATACTTTAAGGATTGCTTCAAATTAGCTTATGACTTTAATCATAATGATGTTGAAAATAATGAAAAACTTGGACTTACTATTAAAAAGATTCCTATCAGTAATGGGGGAGGAGCAGTACAAGAAGTGTATGCTAAAAAGGTTGGTAACTTTACTCCAGAAGTTTATGATATTCCATATCTAAGACCAGATGCTATGACATTGTTACATCATGTAATCAATGAAGTATTAAAGGAAATTCAACCAGACTACGAATTAGATACATGTAAGTATGAAGAGATAAGCAAGTATCCATTTATACTTCATAGTGCAACAATGGTTAATAGTTCAGAAGGATGGAGAAGTACTGGATATTTATTTACTTTAGAAGTTAAAAATTATGATAACTTTAGTAATATTAGATAGAGAAAGCATAGTGTCTACTATGAGTTCAGGAGCTGAACCTTTCTCTATAGTGAATGAAGCATCCAACGGATACAATAAGAACACATATACATTCTTCGTTCATTGTCCAGTAAGCTAGGAGGAATATTAATGGGATTAAAAAATAAATTAGTTAATAATATAATAGCACCTGTGGCCACAAGCCACAGTGCTACTTTTATAAGAGGAACTGTAAATAGTATCAATGAGAAAAATAATACATGTACAGTTACATACACTAACTCTGATGGTGTAAAAGTAAAACAAGAGAATGTACCAGTTAAATTATCTAATGTAAGTTTTATAGATTGGTTTCCAAAGGAAAAAGAAGTTGTAAATGTCTCTGTTAAAAGAGGTGAAATATACATAACTGGACCAGACTATCAAAATAGTTATGCTTCAATGAGAAGCTCTATCCAACTTACTCAAGATATTCATGCTGATGATTCTTCATATTTTATTGGAGGATATATATATTAAGGGGGAAGTTAAATGAGTATAGTAAGTAAATTAGAAGAAAGAAGTTTAAATGCAGATAGAAGTGTGGATAAAGGATTTGTAAATACAAGTACTAACTCTTCTGTTATGATAAGTGAAAGTGGTAATGTAACTATTGCATCATCTAAAAATGTTCAATATAAATTAAATTACTCTAGTGGACTAGCTAAAGAAATATCTTATGAAAGTCAAACTGTAACAAATAGAAAACAAATAACTACTGATGAAATCATTATTAATGGACATAAATTAAATCCTCAAATATATGATTTAACAGATATGAAAGTTTTATATCAAAATACAGATTGGGCTATAGGTAATTTAACTATAGATGCTAATGTATTAGTAAAAGCATGGGAACCTAATTTAGAAAGATGGGTTTTAATTAGAAGGCCTATGAGAACACCATTATTCATGAATGCTTTAGGTATAGCTGGAGCACCAGAGGAAATGGATATAGATGATGATATAACTAAAGAGATAGAGGAGGCGAATAGTTAATGTTAGCTGATTTTAAAATAAGCAAAACAGGAGATTTGATCTTTAAGGAAAATGATATCACAAGCAATAAGATTAAAATAAACTTTGTGTTATCTGGAACAAATGCTTGTAAAGTATGTTTTGATTTCAATGAGTTTGTTGAAGTAACTCCTTCTAAAAATGCGTTAAAAGTTCAATTTAATTTAGTTGAAAAAACTGCAAACAAATCTATTGTAATGTTAAAAGAAGAAGAAGCTTTAAGTCAGTTACTTTTAATGAAATTAAAAACTACATTAGGAGAACTTCCATTAAGACCAGAATTTGGTTCTAAGATTTCATTACTAAAACATAAAGATATTAATAATTCTAATTTAAGATTGTTAGAAGAATATATAGCTGATTGTATTAGTGATATAGTTAGTGAACCAACAGTTAAAGCAACAGCTTATATTGATTATAGGAATGGATATAATCAAACAGTTCAAGTTAGGGTATATGATAAGAATAAAAATATCCTAAGCTACATTTTAGAAAGATAGGTGATAATAATGAAAACATTAGACCAGATATATAAATCTATTAAAGAAACATATTACAATAGAACTAAGCTAGAAATAGCTGAAGGTTCAGTAATAGATAACTTTGTTAATAGCGTTTCTGATGGAATAGAAGAAGTTTACGAAACAATTGAGAATAATAAGAATCCTCACTTATTCACAAAGCTTCAAGGTAGTGACATTGATAGTATGGGGATGCTAGTAGGCTGTGCAAGAAGACCAGATGAAGATGATCAAACATATCTTTATAGAATGGTTAACTGGAACACTTCTAATCAAGCTTCAAATGCTACTGCTGTAGAAACTGCATTAACATCTATGACTTATGCATCAAACGTAACTTACGTTCCATTAACTCAAGGAGTTGGTACAGCAACTGCTTATATAATTCCTAAGAAATTAGAAAATTCAGACCTTGCAATAGCTGAAACTAAACAACGACTTGAAGATGTTATCTCAATTGGAACATATGTAGATTATGTAGTTCCAACACTTCTACCTGTTAAGCTAGTCGCTTATATTTCTGCTCCTAGAGATTTAGATAATGTTAAAGCTAATATTACAAGCAAAGTTGAAGAGTATATTAATAATATAGCTCCAGGGGACAAGCTTGAAATAGGAGCAATAAATAAAATAGGAGTTAATGAAACAAATGTAGATTACTTCTCATTAACTCAAATGTATATAAACAATAAAGAATATCAAGATATTTCTGCGATACAAAAACTAGAAGAAAAATTCTTATTTGATGAAATAATCTGGAATGTGGTGGTGATGTAATGTTAGTATTAGAAGATTTAATTGCTAAGATGAAAGTACACTTTCCTAAATGGATGGACATTAGAAGAAAGGTTAAAACCTCTTCTGGTGGACAACTATTATATACTATAGCAAGTGAACTATCAGAAGTCGAGAGTGCAATTAAAGATTATAAAAAAGATTTCTTTATAGATAACTACATAGGTCGTGAAGATGAAATACTTACTTATCTGTATAAGTTCCATATAGGAATTACAGATATGGATAATATTAAGATATCATTTCCTACTTATGAATTAACAGATGATGAAAAGACGTTCCATTCTAATGATGGATATGCTTATTACAACGAAGGCTTTATCTATTTAAAAGAAGATGTTCAAGAATTAGAATATTATATCGACAACTATAAATCAGTTGCAATACAAGAAAAGATTCATGTATGGAATATCTTTGATGAATTTGCAGCATTCGTTGGTATTAGAAGATTCCAATGGGAATCTAATCTTGAGCTATTAAATAGAATCTTTGCATTTGCTAATAATAAAGTTAACAGCACAGAAGATGGACTTAAAAATGCTATACTTAACAACTTAATTAATATAGATAAAACTATAACTGCTGATGACATTATAGTAGAAAGACCTACTCCAGAAAACTTAAATAAGTACTATGATGACTTTGAAACTATCTTAGACCATTTAGCATTTATAAATAGAGATGTTTATAGAACTAAAAGATGGGATTTAGATACTTGGAACTTTGATATTAAATCAGTTGATTATATTCCTCATGCTTGGGATATAGCTTTAAGTTATTATGCAAATGGTATAGGTTTTGAAGATGACTTAAAAGTTGAGATAGTTGATTCAGATATGAAAACTGATGCAACTATTTACTTCTACAAGAAAACACTAGAGTACATTAATTCATACATTAAGAATAATAGCATAAAAGAAACAATCAAGTTAGACCTTGTAAAGCATAGTGACGAACTTGTTCCAGAGAATGTTAAATATAGAATAACTGCTACAGAACTTGAAAACCTTGATGTTCAAAACATAAACGCTGAATGTTATGACTATAAGATAGGTGAAGTATACCAAACTGTAGATGATTTATTTGATGAAGAAATTCATGAACATCATAATGTAGACATAATTGATAACAGAATTTTAGATCATCAAAAGAAATATAAACTTAGATTTAAATCTGTTGAAGAATTAAAGGAAATGTCTATAGACAAGCTTGTTATATTAAACAAGAAAACTAATGTATCAAGAAACATTAGAATAGAACAACCAGGGTTTGAAATAGGAACTAATGGAAGTGTTAGATGTACATTAACTAGAAAGTACTTAACTGAAAAGTATCATTTCTCTAATATAGAAAATGCACATAAAGAAGTTGAAGGTTTTGTAATATCAAATGTACAAGAACCTACAAAGTTAGAAGCTTTATTAGAAGCTTGTCAAAATGAAGAAATATACTATAAGTACAGTTGTGAAGAAGTACCTGTTCTATTCCATAATGTAAAAATGCATAATTGTTATGCACAAAATGATAGCATATTATCAGACACAGTTAATGGAGAAAAGTATATAAGAGTTAAAATCCTTGCAAATACTTTTAGCTGTAATGTTCATGGTCCTCATAAGATAATATATTCATTAGATGGTTCTTCTGAAAAAACATTAACTCAAGAAACAAATGAAACATTTAAGTTTGTAATAGATGGAAATGAAATGCCTATAAACATTGATGTTAAAATCATTTTAAATCCAAAGAATAATATGCAATGTGCAATCACAGATATAATGTATTCAAAATATGAATTTAATATCTCTACTGAAAAAGGAAACATAGTAGAAATAAGTGGACAAAAAAGATTACCTAATTTCATGGATAACAAATTAGTTATTCATATGAAGACATACACAGGATTCTCTCCTACATTAGAGTATATATATATTGGTTCAAAATTGCAAAATATTATATATGGAGATATAGATATAACTCCAGAAGAAGGGGATATCCTAATAATAGATAAATCAAACTGTGTTGCAGAGTTAGAAACATATATACAATATGAAGAAGATGACTGGAGATTAGATACTGTAGATTATAACTATACAGCATCTAAAGTTGTAATAGGTAAATCTAATGAATCTTATATCTATATAGATATGTCAAACTTCAAAGATTATAAATCTGTATATGCAGATAGGTGTATATTTGAAGCAGTATCTCAAGGATCAAACACTAAGTATATGATTAGAATTCCTGCAGGTGTTTACTTAAAAGAAATATATATAGTTGGTGAATATGAAAAATTAGTATTTAAAGAATCATTATCTTTAATCCTTGAAAGAAAAGGATATTCATATAGAAACTATTCTTTTAGAGTTGCTAAAACAAATGACAGCATTATAGCAACTAGTAATGAATATGGAATCATTTCATTTATCCAAATTAGAAGAACTGATTTAATAGCACATACTGCAGCTAAAATTAGATTCGATGTAGGTGATAATAATATACAATCTGTATTCATAGAGAATGATGTAAATAAGATATCAAGTATATCTAATGAATATGAAGGCAACTTTAATTTTATATCATTCTACCCAACATCTACTAAAGTTTATAAAGCAATAAATGAATGCAATGTTATATCTCCTAAAACAATAGTTCCTCAAATGATAAATACATTTGATAATGACTATTTAATATTTAGCGAGTATTCATTCTATTACACTATTGAAACTTTAAATGATAGATATGATGTTAAGTTTACAAAGAATGATAAGGTTACTGATTACAGTATTGATTCTTCTGAAATATTAATAACTAAAAATGATATGGAAGATTTGTCATTTAACTTTGACAGCATAACTGTAACATATGATTCTTTAATAGGTAACACTATTGAAATACCAGATACTTTTTCAGTTAATAGAGATAAGATAGAAGTTGCTAAATACATTATCTCAAACAAGGATTTAGATTTACTTTATCTAAATAAATACAATGACACTCTTCATGAAAAAGACTATGTGTTCACAGAGATAATTACAATTAGTGATTTAATGTGTACAAAATTAAAATACTGCAATATAAATGAAATTGAAAGTATTACTGATTACATTACAGAAGAACCTATATCAGAAAGTCATTACAAGTTATTATATAAAGAAGGTGTAATACAATGGCTTAATACTGACAGCTTATCTGAAAAGGTAGTTTTAAAGTATAACATAAATAAGCCTAAATATATAAGACTATCATTAGAACAATTGTATCAAAAGGTTAACTTCTCAACTAGTGCTTATGAGCTATTAAATACAGTAGATATTTTTGAAGTTAATAATAATGATAGCTTTAATCTTTCTATGTATGAAGAATATGAAAAATCTGATTTAGTATCTGTAAAGTGTAGTAATATAGGATTTGAAGCAAGTGTTAATGGAAGCATATTAACATTTGAAAAGAATTTAAAGAATAATACTATTGCAGTAAAGTCTGGATACTATTACTTAGATGGAGATGAATATTATTTATTCGCTGATGAAAATAGAAATAATATTGAACAAATAGATAACTTATATTTCTTCAATGTAATAAAAGAAAATAAGAAGTTATATTTTAATCAAACAACTTCTAATATGGTTGCTAACTCTGCATTAAAAACTAATGCTAATGGAACTATATTTAGCTTAGACTGCGAAGATAAAAACATTAAAGGTATCAGTAAAATAAATTCAATAACTACATGTGAGAATTTTAACTACTGGAAATCAGTAGGAATGAATATGTCAATATCTAAAGGACTTAATGGTTTAGGGATTAAGTTTACAAGTTTAACAAGATTCGAAGGTTATTCTTATTTAGATATTTCAAAGCATATACCTTCTGATAATAATAAGTATGTTATATCATTCTACATGTCTGGTGATGGTAGTGCTTATTTAGGTCAAGAAGATAGAATGCAATCGGAAGCAAATGAATTTAATAAGCAATCTGTTATAGAAGCAAAAGTTGCTGCAATTAAATCATTGATAGAAGATGATATTTATGAAATAGAATTTGTAAATAGCACTAACAATAAATACTATCTAGTAATAAAAGGAGATGTCCTAATTGATGACATCATAATACAACCTAAAGAAGACTATAGCATAGACTATCACACTAAGAATATATCTTACTTAAACTTAGATATAGTTGAAAATATATATGCTAACTTCGAAACCAGATTATATTTAAATGATACCGAAGGAGCTGTATTCGATGGTACAGAAGTAAAGGATGGTTATATAGTTAATAGCTCATATATAGATTGGGGCTTTACTAGACATAAGACATTATCTACTTATGATGACTTTAAAAAATGTACTCTTGAAAATGTAGATTTAATTCAACATAATGATAAATGCTATGTTAGAACAGAATCTAATGAAGGTCAAATAACAACAGAAGCAATATATGTTGGAAACATTAAAACTATAAAGAACCTATTATTTAAAGTTAATGATGTAATGTTCGATAACATGAAAGGATTTAAAACAAGAGTATTAACATCATCTAATGGAATAACAGGGTTTAAAGAAATAAGTAACTACTTAGATAATATTGTAGCTATTAATACTGATAAATTAGAATCTTATATAAAATTAATAGTTGAAATGCCTTCAAACAAGGTAATAAATAATATAGAGTTATTTATTGAATACTTATCAGATGATGTGTATAATCCTCCAGAAATACCTGTTATAAGTGGAAGTTATATTTCTAAAGTTCTTGATGCTCAATATAATACTAGATTCTTAGTAAAGAGTTTAGGTTATGAAGTAGATAATACTGCAATTAACAATGTAGAATTTTTAATAAGAGCATCAAAAGAAAATGCTGAAAATACAGTATGGACAGATTGGAAACAAATCAAATACGCTCAAGATTCTAATGGAGAATATTACTTAGACACTAGAATAGTATTTGAAGATTATAGATACTTCCAATTCAAAGTTAATTTGAAAGGAGAAGGCACATCTGTAAAGATTAAAAACTTAGATTTAGAGGTGATATAAATGTTGCAAGAAAATTGCAGAATAGAGAACTTTAATGGATATAAGTTCTATGAGCAAGATATATTATTTGATGATTATATGTTCTCAAACGACATCCAATTAACAGTTGATCTTGACTATGTATCTCCTGGTTTTGGAATAGCTCTCGTAGATAACGAGGGCTTTTCTATAAGGGAGAAAAGATTTGCTTATCTTTTTAAGATAGGATATAAAGAAGCTAGTATATACTATTCAACTAAAGAATCAAAAACATTAATTAAACAATTATCAATAAAAGATGTTTATACAATACAAGAGAATATGAAGTTTACATTTATTAAACAAGGTAAGAAAGTAACTATAAAGATAAATGATAAAGAGATATTTTCTGAATACACAACTAAGAATATTGATAAATATAATTTAGGCTACTATTCAAATGTAGGTAATATTATTAATTCAATATCTATAGCTTCTGCAGTTCCAGATAAATGGACTATAAACATGAACAATACTCAAGGTGGATACATAAAGTTTTACAATAATAGTTTTGAATTAAAAGATTGTAAGTATCCTGCAGAAATAGAGCAATCTAAAATAAAGCTGAAAGCTGGAAAGTATTATTTAAGATTTGAAAATGAAGCTATAAATGATATATTCGATATCAAATGCTACGTCCATAAATCTGATGACGATGGATTATTTGATGAAGAAAAGAATATTATAAATAAAAAAGATAGTAGTTTCTTCTTAATGACAGAAACAGAAGTTAACTTAAAGTTTGTAGGTAAACAAGGAATAATAAAAAACATATCTATATCAAATGATAAAGATGATAACTTTATTCCTACTACTGGAGACAGCTATTTATTTGAAGGAAGTTATATAGATGTTTATTTAACTGATTTAAAAAAGATTAAGTGGACAGGCTCTGTTACTAGAACTCCTGGTAATTTAACATCAAATGAAATATTTGGATTAATACTTGATACAAAAACTATTATAACTCCACAAATGACTCCAATGGTTTTTGGTCAAGAATATGATTTTGAATTCACAAAAGAAAACTACATGTTCACAATTAAAAAAGGTAAAGATGTTATTTATTCTATGCAATTAAAAAATTTAAATAATAAAATAACAATATTTAAAAACATTACTGCAGTAATAACATCTTTGATTCTAATTAATACATCTGGAGAAGAAACAAATGTTAATCTGCAAGATGAATTCAAGAAATATGTAAATGCTAATATTACTGGTCCAATAATAATGGTGGATCAATACGAAAATCCATTTGACTTATCTAGTTCATATAGATTATGTCATTATGAAAATTATTCAAGATATGTATTTACTAATTATGAAAGAGAGTACTTCCCTTCTCAAAAGAAACTAGTTCTTGAAAACAAGATAATTAATAAACAAGATGTAGTTAGAGTATTTGGTATTCCTAAAACTGCGAAGTATGACTTAGATAAGATATATGATGTTCATGAAGATAATATCAACTCTATTGATATGATGGCTGAAAGATATGATGTATTATTTGAGTCTGATGTTTTACTAGTTGATAAAATTAAGAATGTTATATATATGACACCAGAACAGATAGACAAGTATCAATTAATAATAGTAGATTACTTAAAAGATAATAGTTACTGTATAAATTATCATTATGATAAGCATGTATATGAAGTAGATATATCATCATTAAATTCAGATAATAAAATGATATATGATTCTAAAATTTTACTTGGAGGAGATAAAAATGTAACTCAAGTTAGAGATTATAAGATTACAAGTATCAATGGAAATACGAATGGATACGTAGTAATAAGAAAAGGGGCGAGTTGATATGAAGTTATTAAAAGTTTTTAAAGAATTATTATGTAAACACAATTATGAACTAAGCTCAAGGTACTTCATGATAAAACATCAAAGGATTGTACAATATGAAAAGTTTAAATGTTCAAAATGTGAGAAGCGAAAGGAGAAAAGAGTGAAATGAAAATCTATCCTAATAGCTCTAACATAATGGTAACTAATAGTGTGAATGTCTTAACTGACATTCCTCTAAGCTACATAGATACTGCAAAGTTAGAGTATAGATTAAATACTGTAATTAATTCAGATTATCAAAATAAGATAAAACAAGAAGTATTACCTTATGAAAAAATGAATAAAAATATTATATGCTTATTTGATAAGAACGGCAATAAAATAGATTCAGTTGAATTGACTAAGCATTTAAAAAGAGAAGATAGTGATTATGTATTTGTGCCTTATGGTTCAGTAACATTTGCTCCTAAGACTTTTGAATATAATGTTACTGCTAAAAAGAGTATAGTATATAATTCAAAAATGCAATACAACATTAATGTAGCAGTAGAAAATGATTCTCTTGCAAATGCATTAATGCCTATATTTGGTGATGCACCAACTAAATGTTTAGCTCCTAGTAATATATTAATTAACAATGGAGCAATGGGATATAGTGATTTAATTTCTACCAATACAAAGAATAAAGACATTTATTTTATTAGTAGAGATTCTATAAACAATGATGACATAGACAAGCCTTTTCAAAACAAAACAAATGTATTTAAATTCATAAGTGCAGTAGCATCAGAAGAATATACAAATGAAACTATATATGATTCAGAGGCTATACATTTATACATGACTGAAACTAATGCAGAATACGCTATTAATAATACATTAATTTATGATTCAGCTTCTATAAGTACTAATCTATATTTCAATGTGCCAAAAGATAAGCCTGGCATTAAATATCATAATTTATTTAATTCAGATGTAACTCCTATATTATTAGAAGAACATGAAGGTAAAGGTTTTGTAATCTACTCAATTGAAGATATTAATCGTAACATTACTAAGTATTCTAAAATCATGTATGAAGTTATTTTTTATATTTATTCTAAATGTTATGTAAAGACAGAGCAATACAACGAATGGATTGCAGATAAAGTACCTGATTATATTGTTGTTAGTGGGAAGCTTACTAAGAAAGAAAGATTCATTAGCCAATTAGAATTACATAAGATGTTTGGATTAAATCAGTATGAAGTAACGCCTTATGAAATAGATATTGATGAAGAACTTTATCCTTTTGTTAAGTTTACAGGATTAACTAATAATTACTTAACTTTTGAAAAGGACATTACAGGAGATAATGATAAATATCAAGATCCAGCTAATGAAAGAAATGCTATTTCAATATTTACAGCAAGACAAGATATTATATACTTTGATAACTTCTTGTACAAAATAGATGATTCACTAGAAGAATGTATTAAGGTTGAAAGAGTTAATAATATAGTAAGAGCTACAATAAAACCATTTAGACATTCTAGTTCTGGTATATATGTAAAAACATTAACTTCTTTAGATATACCATTAACATATAAAGATGCAACTGGAAACACAATTCAAATTAATAACATAGATTATTATATTGTATGTAAGCAAAATGAAAGTGCTAGTTATTTAGAATATGTTGATTCTAGCAACTATACTAATTCAGATGGTTTAATTTTAGCTACTATACAAGTTAGACAAGATGAAACTAAGACTTTAATTTATGACATGAGACAAAGGGGTGGAGGACTTCCAGAAAGCGAGAAAGATAATTACAACTGCTTTGATATAGGACATATCTACGGAAGACCTTATAGAAAAGGTGGTTCAACAATCATCACTTTACCTAAGAAGTTAGAACCACACAAAGAGATGATTATGGAAACTGTTAAGCAATACTGTGTAGCAGAAGAATATCCAATAATAATATTTAAGGAGGATTAATCATGATAAATAAAAAATTACAATTAATAGATTTTTCACAAGGAATTAAGTCTACAGAAATACAACATAACTTTGACGTTATACAATATCAATTAGATAAAGAAAGAATATCTGTTGCAGGTGCTGGTATCTCTTATGGATTAGAATTTGAAGTAGATGGTTTTAATCTTAAAATCAAAGAAGGATGTTTAATCAATAACAAAGGACAAGAAGTTTATATTGATGAAACTATCATAAATGTTCAAAAACCTATTTTAATTGAAAAGCTAGAAAACAATCTTGTAGTTAATCAATACAATAGAGTTTATCTATCTGAAATTCCTTATGCTTTAAATAGATTAACTATAGCTGAAAATGTAGACATTAGTAGTGCAGGTATAACAATAGTTAAAACTGGTACAGAAGATAATATTCCAATTGCTTCAATTGAAGGTAAGGTATTAAACTTAAAGCCTGTAGTTGGAACATTAGCTAACGTTTCAGTAGATGTAAAATACTATTACACTTATAGAAGAAGAGATGTAGTTTATATAGATAATGATTTTAAAATAAAGTACAGAGAAGGTATAACATCTCCATCACCATCTATTCCTACATTAAACAAAGATGAATATTCTTATATTCTAGGATATATAGAAGTTAATGGTCATTCATTAAATGCATTAACTAATCAAGTACAAGCTTCTTTAAAAGTTATAAAAGAATTTAAATCAGTTAGAAATGTATATACTGATTCAAATAATAAACTATATCTTTGTGGTACTCCATTTGAAAGCTTAAAGGTTATTCACTTAGTAGAACCAAGTGATCCAGAAGAGAATACATTCTGGTATGATTTAAGTACTAATAGATTAAAAATATGGAGAGCTACAGATACTTATACATTTGCGAAAGAGTATGTTGTAGAAACATCAGACCCTAATGCTGAACATAAATTTGCTACAGATGTTCCTTATCTTTATAAAGGTGGACAACTTAGTGTTTATGTTAATAAGAAGTTATTAGGTTCAACTCAATACAAGGAAGGTACTGATTTAAGTACAGCTCAACAAAGAGAAGATTATATATTCAGTTCTGAATTCCAAGTTCTTGCTAATCTAAAAAAGGGAGATACAGTTTCTTATAGAATTGAAAGAACAGATGGATTTATGGAATGGGTAACTATAAATGATACTTCATATATTGATTTAGAAGAGAGACATATCTGGACTCCAGAAGATATGGAAAATGAAGAAATAGATTTTGAACATGATAAACAACACTTCTTCTTCCATGCTACAAATAATAAAGCAATGTTATTTACTCCAGATTCAAATGCTTTAGAAATTATGATAAATCAAATACCTCTTCATAATGACCAATTCAAAGAAATAACAATGATAGATGCAATAGCTTCAGAAGATGCTGATATGATTAAATCTAAATTAGTTAATTATTATGGTTATCCAGAAGAGTTCAATATGGAAGATGTTCATGAAGAATATGAAAACATTGGTATAGGATTTAAGTTAAATGCACCACTTGATGAAAATAGTTATGTAGAAGTTAGAGTTAAGCATAGAGTTAATTCAAGTCCAATAGCTAAAAGATTCCAAAGAAGTGCTACATTTGTTGCAGAAGGAACTGAAACTTATAGAAAGTTTATAACAGATGAATATGGCAATAATATATTCAATGAACCTGTATTCCAAACAAATGGAATATATAGATATGATGAAAACCAATTAGAAGTATTCTTAAATGGTAGAAGACTTGAAAAGGGTGTTGAATGGGAAGAAGTTAAACAAAAAACTAGATCGTTAAAAGCTGTTCCTTGTGATTCATTCTATGTACTTCCTCAAGCTAATATTCAAGATGGAGATAGAGTATCACATAGATTAACAACTAATGTTTATTCTTATGACCATGTAGAAGCTATACTAAGTAACTTCAATGTTGAGATAGATGAATGCAAACAAATAGTTGAACAAACTAAAGAAGTTATAGATACTACTAAAGAAGAGGTTGATAAAAAAATAGAGATAGTTGAAACACAAATAGAACAAGTTCAACAAATCACAAATAACTTAGATTCAACATATATGAAAAAGAATGATGTATTAGGAAATCAAAATATAGATGCTAGTATTCTTGCAGGAATTATGAGTTCATCATTTAATCATGCTATATCAGTAACAAGTTCAAAAACTTACGATATAACTAATATATGTACCGATAAAGATTTTACATTACTGTTTAACTTGAATGACAATAATGGTAATAAAATCTTGAAGAGAAATACAGGAGATAATGATGAGTATATGATTACTACACAAGGTAGCACTACAACACTTACATTATTATCACCATCAATTCAAGAAGGTCACAAATTATATTTAACAGGAATTAAGTTCGGTGTTTAATACACCGAGCTATTCCATATGAAAGGAGATATTATAATGAAAAACCCAAAAATCACATGGTATATTTTAGAGGATAATGACTACATACAAGATAATGAATTCTACTTAGGTTCATTTTCCCCAGATACAGAAATAAAGCTAACTGCTCAAGTATGGAATAATAGATATGGAAAAACAAATGTAGATAGCATTCCAAATGCTAGACTTGCAGTATACTTTGAATCTGTTGAGGATAGTATGTTATTAAATTATTGTACAGTATCAATAGATGGAAACTCACCTTCAAAAATCCCAGTAATGTTTAACAAAGGTATTATAGATATCGGACTATTATCTGGTACATCTAATAATGGAGTTGATTCAGTTGATAATGTGTACAACTTTAAAACTATTACTTTATCATTTAAAGGATTCCCTAGCAATTTAAGAAATGGAATAAAGAATATGTTTTTAGATATTGAAATAGATTAGGAGGTAAGGTAAATGTTTCAAATTGATGAAAAAGTTATAGCCGACAGTAGGACGCTGATAACTATTCAAAGAAAAAAAGACCAAATAGATGCTCTAACTAAAAATGGTACATTGAACTATACAATGGACGAGCACAATCTATGGTTAACTACACCTAAAGTTAGAACTGCATATCTTTCAAGAGCTGATCACTCTGAGAAATATGACAAAGTTGTACTAGCTAGAAATGGAGTAGATATAGATGGAATCTACTCATTTGATGACCCAATTACTTTTAAAGATAACGTAGAAGTGAAAAGAGATTTAGTTGTTAGGGGTAACTTCACAGTTGAAGGTCAATCTTCTATTATAGATACTCCAAGACTTACTATTGAAGATAACATAATTGAGCTTAATAAAAATGAGCAAGGTAATGGTATTTCTTTAAAGGATTCTGGTATAGCTATTAATAGAGGAACTAAAGAATTTGCTAGAAGTTTATATAATGAAGATAACAAAGCATTTGTTTGGGATACTAACTCAAATATGGATGCTCATTTTGATAATGATAAATGGGTAGCAATGGCTTATACTGAAAACAATGATGCTTATGTATCTGGTGAATTTAGAGCTAGATATAGATTAACTGCTCCATTTGGTAAGTTCACAGATTCATTATCTGTAGCAAATCAAACTACTTTAAATGACTTAACAGTAGCAGGTACAGCTACATTTAATGGACCAACTATTAACAATAACGATGTTACTGTAAATGGAACATTAACAGCTAATGGCCCTACAATTTTAAATAACTTATTAACAGCTAATAAAGTAGCTACATTTAAAGACAATGTTAATGTAGAAAAAGTATTAACAGTGAAAGGCACTTCTACTTTTGAAGATAGAACTACTCACAAGAAAGGACTTACAATAGAAAGTCTAGGAGCTACTATAACAGGAAATTCAGAAATAACAGGAACATTAGGAGTAACAGAAAATGTTACATTTAATAAAGATTTAACTGTTAGTGCAAAAACTACTTCTAATACTTTAGAAGTTACAAACAAAGCAACGCTTCACTCTCTTCAAGTTAAAACAACATCTCAATTAGATGGAGCTGCAACATTAAATAGTACTCTTGCTGTAAAAGGTGCAACTACATTAGAAGGTACAACTATAAATAAAGCTCTTGTAGTTAATAGCACATCTACTTTAAAAGGAGATGTTTCTATACAAAATAAGAACTTAGTGATAACTTCAAATGCAGATAACAATGGTTGCTTAACTGTAGGTGGAAGTGCAAACTTCCAAAATACTATTGATGTAGATGGAGATGCAAACTTTGATGGAAAAGTAACTATTACTAATGGCCCTCTTGAAATGGTTAATTCAGATATTGTTGCTAGAAATATTACTACTAAAAATTACTTTACAGTTGAACAAGGTGAGGGAAAAGGACTAAGATTCTGGGGTAGTGATAATTATAAAATATACATGTCACCAACAACAAGTGAAGGAAGATTAGATTCTACATCTGATTATAATATGTATTTTAAAATGAGTTCTGGAACTAACAGAGGTTTTGTATTTAAGAATGGAAATACTAACATAGCTCAAATAGAATCTACTGGACAAGTTAGAACTGCAGGTAAAGTAATCATAAAAGGTTATGATGCATTAACTAGAGAAAATGAAGGACATAAATCAGATGCTACTGGTATCAATGCTGACAAGCTAGATAATTTACATGCAACAGATTTTCTAAGAAGAAATGCTGATACAGATACTACTGGTGCAATCACATTTAATACTGCAGGAAAAGCTATTAAATTTAATGGTGGCGGTTCTATCTTTAGAAATGGTGCAGTAATTATCCAGGCAGAAAATGCAATTAATAATGGAGTAAAGATACAAAGCGAAGGTGGAGTTGATTTACTTACTGTTAAAGATAATGCTACAAATGGTTTACTTTTCAAAAATAATAAAGTATTCCATGCAGGTAATGATGGACATGGTAGTGGATTAGATGCAGATACTTTAGATGGACAACATAAAGATTACTTTGCTACAGCAGATCATTTACATGATGATAGATATATCAAAAATGATGAAGTTAATCTTAAAGGTAAATATAAGATAGAGTATAACGAAGAGTTTGATGCTCTAGACTTTATGTATACTGGTGATACACCATAAGGAGGAAAAGATAATGAAACAATTTGCTAGATTAAATTATGAAGAGTTCATTATCAATGGGGAAGTCAATGAAAGACTTCCTCTATACAATGAACAATTAATCAATGTTTATCCACTAGATGGAGATGTTAATGGTATATATCCAGATTGTAAGATTGAAAATGGAAGTGTTGCTATTGGCGATTCTTCATTAATGGTTTCAAAATCTAATGTCACATTAACTAATGATGCTATGCAATTCACTGGTAATAGCAATTCATATGTAGAATTACATAGAGATATTATGGATATGGAAGAACTTGAATTAGAGTTTAATTTTAAAATAACAGATTTATCTTCTGATTCTACTTTATTTAACTCAAGTGATTTAACCATTAAAGTAAATGCTGCATCAAAATATATATATGCAGAAATGCCTAACTTAGTTGGTAAATATACTCCTAAACCAGATTTATCGAATGGAGGATATAGATTTACAGAAGATAATTCTATTAAGATAAATACTTGGCATAGATTAAAAGTATTTAAATATAAAACAATAATATCTGTAGTATTTGAACATGATGTAACCAAATCATTAATGTGTGAAAGTGGTTTTGCTCCAACAGTGTCTTATCTTGGCAAAGGATTAAAAGGTCAAATAAAAGATATGAATGTTTGGAAAAGAAAAGAGTTCGTAAATGAAACATCTATATCAATTCCTTCATCTTATACTATAGCAGGAATAATAAATGCAAAGTCATCTTCTGTTTACGATATATTAAACATTGGAACATTAAGAATTAAGTTGAATAATAATAACTTAGTTATTTCAAATGGAAACACTAATATATTAAATGCTGTAATCAATATGAATAAAGACTATGGTTTAGTATGTGCTTTTACAAATGCAACAATGAAAATATTTATTAGAGATTATAGCACAGATGCCATACTAGTAAATACTGATATCTCTATATCTTATTCAAATACTGCAACAGTTAATACAAATGGAACATTAAGAAATCTTGCTGTATATAATATTAAACTATCTAATGAAAAAGTTGCTGCATTAAATAAGAAAAAATTCAGTTTAAATAAAGAAGGAAACTTATTATATCAACTAGATGAAGTTAGTGGACATAATAAATTAAAAATTACTAATGGTAGAAAATATCATTTACAGCTTACTAGAGATTTAACTTCTGATTGTGGAACTATAACTAATAATGCAAAAGTAGAATTTGTAGATGGTGGAGTTGAAAGTAGATTAGATAATAGAAAAATTAAATTGCTATTTGCAAATAAAATAAGTCTATCTAATACATGGGACATAATTTATAAAACTAAAATAACTGGATTAACAAGTGGTAAACATTATGACTCATTAGGGGAAGGATTGTATTGGGGAATAGAAGATAATAAATTTGCAATAAAATATATTAACGGTCAATCAATTATATCATCATTTATTAATGGATTAACAGCTAGTGAGGTATTAAATGAATGGCTTGTTATATCAGTTGCTTATTCATCTAATAAAGCTACGTTATTAATAGGAACATCTAAAGGTATATTCTCTACTAGCATTGCAAAGACAATATCTTCAATAACAAATGACTATGATTTATTCTTAGGAGGAAGAGAAGATACATTATATGGACAAGCAATATATAGAGAATTAACTATAGTAAATGGTTGGAACGTTGATGCATCATATAAGGAAAATATGTTTAGAACTAAATTTAGTTATTACAACAACAAGTTAATATCCAATGTTCAGATTGTTGAAAATATTGTGTAATATATTATAAAAATAAAAGAATGGAGTGATACAATGAATACAAAAACTGCAATTAAAAATGTAGCTGATGTGCCTAATAAATTTAATATAGCAGGAGGAAATATTACTGGTAATATAACTCTTCCTAATGATACGTCTTTAATGTGGTCAAGAAATACAGATTATGCAAAAATATTATTTAAGAATACTGCAGATTCAGATTCTGATAGTTATATGCATTTTCTGATAGGTGATAATGGAAATGAATATTTTAAATTTTCTTCAATAAGTGGAGGCACGACTACTGATTGGTTAACAATAAAATCAGATCATTTAAGGTTTAAAGGTAATGCAGTATATCATACAGCAAATAAACCTACACCTGCTGACATAGGAGCTTTAGACAAGAACAATGATTCAACATTAGCAAGTGGTAAAAAGATATTATTAGGTTATTCATCATCTTGGCTTAATGGAGATTCTAGTAACGGTGCTGTAACTTTAAGAGCAGGTGGAAATCTATTTCTGCATGGTGACGCTGATACTAGTAGTACTTCAGAATACGTATCTATTAAAGCGGGAAATAATGATTTAAGAGTTATATCATCAGCAGCTAGTACAGGACAAGATAAATTAACATTCAACGGAAATATAGTATATCACGCTGGAAGAAAACCTACTGTATCTGAAATAGGAGCAGCCGCAGCTTCTCATACTCATAACTATGCCGCAGCAAGTCATACTCATGGACTGCTTCACGATACGATGATAGTTGAAATTCCAAGCACTACAACAGATAATGGTTGGTCAATGTTAAATAGTAGCTATAATGGTTTTTTACTAAAATCTATAAGAACTAATGCGAATGCTCCTTCATGGATATTAGGTAATTACAGTGCTGGCATAGTATTTGGTGGTGCAGATACTAAAGGTGTATTAAGCATGGGTTATAGTAATCCTACTATAAAATTTGCTGGAGGTAATGGAACAAAACCAGTATGGAACATGGCTTTAACAGGTTCTTCTGGAAAAACATATAATATGGAATCTTTATCAGCAAATACAGCAACTAAATTAGCAACAGCTAGAACTATTAATGGTACATCATTTAACGGTTCGGCAAATATAACTACTGCGAATTGGGGTACTGCTAGGACATTAACAATAGGCAATACTGGCAAAAGTGTAAATGGAAGTGGAAATGTAAGCTGGTCTTTAAGTGAGATAGGAGCTGCTCCTACATCTCATAATCATACTAGTTTATCTAATGTATCAAATATAAGTTTAACTTCTGGATTAAAAATAAAACCAGGAGGAGACAGAGGTGTTTCTTTTGAAACAACTGAAGGCAAAACTATATCACTATCAGCTCATGGAGATTTTACAGGACTAAGATATATAACAGCGGATACAATAAATGATTATAATATAGGTGCAACTCCTACTAGAAATAAAGGGTGTATTCCAGTAATAGGATCTGATAGTGTTATGGAAATAGGTAAATATATAGATTTTCATACAGATGAATCAAGTACTGATTACCATTTAAGAGTAGACGGTGGACCTGACTGTTTAAAATTAAATTTTAGAAACAATATTGGATGGTTAGGTTTTTACAGGCCAGATGGTAATAGATGGGGATATGTTGGATGTGGCTCAACTGCTAATAGTAATTTTATTGTTAATGCTGACATTGGTCATCTAACACTTCATGCAAGTGCAACAGGTGGTGCAATATCTTTCTATCCACAAAGTAAATATGTTTATACAGATGCTAACTCTGTACCAGATAAAGACAATACGTATTATTTAGGAACAACTTCCCCAGCTAGAAGATGGAAACAATTATGTGCAGTAACAGCAAGTATAGCTACTTCCGATTCTAATTATAAAACTAAAATAGAACCTATTATTAATGAAGATGAACCAATGGTAATATCTAATTTAAAAAATGTCCATAATCCTAAAGCATTTAGTCAAACTATAAATACTGAAAAAGCAACCAAAAGTGATTATTATGAATTTATAAGAGATAGGTTTAAACCATATTCGTATGAGTATATAATAAATGATATTAATGGATGTGAAGATGAATTTTCAGAAGAAGATAAATTAAAATGTGCTAAATCAATAGGATTTGTAGCAGATGAATATGATTTAGAAAATGATAAAGTTGCTAGAGAATTTATCTTTGAAACTTCTGATGGTATTTTAAATTATAATACAGGAAATTATATAACAGTAATAGCTATTGCTTTAAAAGAATCTATCAATAAGATAGAAATTTTAGAATATGAAAATCAACAATTAAAAGAAAAATTATCTGCTATAGAGCAAAAATTAGGACTGGAATAAATCAGTCCTTTTTTGTTGAATAAAGGATATTTTTTATGTAATAAATATATAGATTAAAGTCAAAAGATAGGAGGATAAATAAATGGCAACATGGGCAAAAGGAATTGATTTTAAAAATAGTGGAAACACAAAAAGGATCGGTGGTATAGGCGTTTATGGCACTGATACTACATCCGAGAAAATATATATAGGACTTGGAGCAGAACCTTGGAGCAACACAGGTCTTCAATTAACTGCTTCTGCAATTAACTTTAAAGGTAATAAAATATATCACGCAGGGGACAAGCCTACTCCTGCAGAAATTGGTGCAGCAACTTCTTCGCATTCTCACAACTACTTACCTCTAAGTGGAGGAACTTTAACTGGAGCTATTACAATAAAAGGAAGCAACAAAAATCTAGTTATAGGAGCAGGTTCAAGCGATGTATATATTAACAATAGTGCTTCTGGTAAATACATTCAAATGCGAGATGATGGAGGATTAACTTATAGTGGCAACAAGATTTATCATGCAGGAGATAAACCAACTTTAAGCGAGTTAGGTGCTGCAGCAGCTTCGCATACTCATAGTTATTTACCTTTATCTGGTGGAACTATGACTGGTACTTTAGCGTTAAAGCTAGGCGGAAGTACATTAACTGGTGCAGGTATAGCTACAGGAAACACTCAATTAATTGGAACAGCTACAGATACTATTTATTTTGGCAATCCAAAAACTAAAATAATATTAGAATCTAATTCAACTCCAAGTGTTTCAGTAAATGGAACAACTTATACAATGTATCATACTGGGAATAAGCCTACAGCATCTGAAATTGGTGCAGCTGCTTCGTCTCACTCACACAGCTATTTGCCTCTAAGTGGTGGAACTATAACTGGTGCTTTAACATCATCTGTAACTACAGGTACTCATCTTGCAGGTAATAAGGGTACAGCTATAATAAATTCAACTGCAACAGGTAGTTCATACAATATGTTAGCAAAGATGAATTCAACTAATGGTGTATGGACAATGGGAAGCTGGGGTACTAGTTTCTGTGTCTTCTATACTGCTAACTCTATAATAAATGCTGGAACTAATAGCTATACAAAACGACTTACATTATTAGATGAAAGTGGAAATTCTTCATTCCCTGGAACAGTAACTGCTAGTTCATTTAGTGGTTCATTAAGTGGAAATGCTAGTACGGCTACAACTTTACAAACTGCTAGAACTATCAATGGTACAAGCTTTAACGGAAGTGGAAATATAACTACTGCAAACTGGGGAACTGCTAGAACAATTACTGTGGGTTCAACGGCTAAATCAGTAAATGGTTCAGCTAACATAGGATGGACTTTAGCTGAGATAGGTGCAGTTCCATCTTATACTGGTAGTTCAACAACTATTCATGCTGATAGTGATGCTAGTAGTACTAGTGAATATTTATTATTAAAAGCTGGACACAATGAATTAAAAATAGCTTCTTCTGCAGGAGGAACAACAGTAACAAAAGGACAAGATAAATTAACATTCAACGGAAATATAGTATATCATGCTGGAAGAAAACCTACTGTATCAGAAATCGGAGCGGCTGCTTCTTCTCATTCACATAGTTATTTACCTCTATCTGGTGGAACGATTACTTCTAATGGTTTTACAATAAAAACTACAACAGCTACTGATTCTTCTGGCTATATAACTTTCCAAGATACTTCTGGTAAAAGAAGAGCATATATTACATCAAATAGTGGGTCAAGTGGAATAAAAATACACACATATGATTCAGCTGGTACATGGAAAAGTAATTTCGTTATTGAAGAAGATGGTAGTGTTCACATAGGTAATGGATATTTAAAAGCAATCTCTGAAATATGGGGCAGAGAAAGTTCTATTAATTTAAATATCAAAAAAGGCACAGGGTTTCAAGGTGGAGCAAGATTTAATTGGACTGGAGCAACAAATATAGGAGCACCAAGATTTCAAATGATCCCTATGGATAGTTATGATTTAAGAGTAGGTAGTCCAGAAAATCCTATACATGTAGTATACGGCAGAGTAGGTTATGTAACAACTTCTGATAGAGAAGCAAAAACTAATATTCATTATATTGACGATATGCAACCATTAGGCTTAACAAATAAAACAAGCGTAGATGAAGTTAAAACATTAACTAAAGATGATTTTTATAATTTCTTTAAAGATGAAATAAGATTTGCTTCATATGATTTTAAAGAAGCTAACTTAGAAAATCTTGAAACTAATTTAGGATTTATGGCTCAAGACATAGCTGACACTAAGGTAGGATCTAAAATAGTTATACCTCCTAGAGAAAAAATAGAATATTATCATGAAGATGGTACAATAACAGAAGAAAAAGTAGACAATGGAATGTACTCTTTCTCTACTACTAACTTCGCTTCAGCTACAGCTATAGCATTGCAAAAAGCGATAGAAAAAATAGAGATCCTTGAAAATAAAATAGCTTTATTAAATGAAAAATTAGGACTGTAATTAACAGTCCTTTTTTGTTAATATTCCTAAATTAATATGTAATATATACTTGAAATAAATATAAGAAGAGGTGAAAGGAATGGCACATTTAAGAGGTGACTCTACTGTAGGTGGTAAGCCTATAGTAACTTTAGATGTAATGAATACCTTTGTTGAACAAATACAAGGTGTAGGATTAAAGGCTAAAATAAACAAATTTGAAGAAGATAGAATTACAGATTTTAATACTGCAAACACTATTGCTAAAGATACTGATAAGGTAGGTTTTTGGCAAATTAACAATGGAACTAACAATGATGGAAAGTACCCTTATGGACAACTAGCTAACTTATCAAACGTAAATGCTAGATTTCAAATGTATGCTCCTCACAACGAATCTGGTCGTAGTGCATTATACTTTAGGACAGGTTGGGACAATGATATTAAATCGTGGGAAAGAGTAACTACGCAAACTATATTAACTTCTGAATTAAATAAGAAATTTGATAAAACTGGTGGTACTATTTCTGGAAGTGTAGAAATTCAAAATGGTTTAAATTGCGAAGGATTAATCTCTCAAGGAACTGTAAACTGGTTAAAGTATGGAACAGCAATAGGAACAAATAGAGATTGTGGAATAATAAATTCAGACAATGGTGGATTGCAATTATATACTAGTTCAGCTAATCTAACTATAGAAAATAATGCTTTTAAATATAATAACAATAACATATGGCATTCTGGAAATTTAAATCCAAATAATTATGTATCAAGAACAGCTGAGTTATTAGCTAATGCAACTAATTTAAATACTATAACTACTACAGGTTATTATAGATGTAATGCTCCCGCTAATGCTCCTAGTAAAATAACAGGATGGGCATACATAGAAGTTATTAATCATAGTAGCACTTATGCTCTACAAAAAATATATAGTTATGATGGAAACCATACTTACTCAAGAACTTTAAATAATGGAACATGGACAGCATGGAGACCATTAGGCGGAGGACTTTCATATACTCAAAACATAACTGCAGCTAATTGGTCATTAAATGATGGAGTATATGAATTAACTGTAACTCATAATATAGGTTCTAGTAATTTGACTTCTGTAATAGTAACTGATTCAAATAACATGTCAATGTTTACTGGATTCCAAATAATAAGTTCTACTGTAGTTAAAGTATTCTCTAGTACAAATCCTGCAGGTAAAATAGTAATCAATGCAATACAATAGAAAGGAGATGATTAAATGGCAACTGCAACTTTATTAGCTGAAAGTTCTGAAACATGGATATATCCACCACAAACTTATACTGGTGTAGACTATGTTTATAGACCTAAAAATACATGGACTAAAAACCATTCAAATCCACCAAAAAGAAATAATAGATATCAAGCAGGTAACAGTGCTAGTGATGGTAAATACAATGGTAATATGATGTCTCATTTTCGCTTTTCTACTGGTGGACAATCTATGAGAACATTTATTAGAAACATAGGCGGCCCAGAGAAAATAACAAGTATTAAACTTAGATTAACTTGTGGACACGCTTATTATTCTGCAATGAATCTAAGAGTATGCTTAGGTCCTTATTGGGATACATCTCCTTATCATGGTAAGACTGCTGATTCATATGATGGATTAGGCATAAAACATTTAACTACTGTTAGTGTAGCAAAAGGAGAAACTAAAACCATTGATTTAACAGCTTATAAAAATCACTTTAGTAATTATGAAACTATCAGTATGTATGTGCCTGGTGCATATAATAAAGATTATCATGCATATGGTTGGGTATATGGACATTCAAATTCTAATGCTTCAAATAGACCAGAGCTTGTTATAACTTATAATACTAACTCTGCTCCAAGAACTCCAAGCATAACCGTTAACACATCTACTGATGGATATGGATATATTAAACCTAATTTAGATGTAACTGTTGTAAGTAATGGAGATCCAGACAATAATCTTCATAGTTCTCCATATGCACTACAACTTAGAAATCAAAGTGGAACTTTATTTAAAGAATATACTTGGCAAAGTAGTTCTAAGTTTACTCATGACTTAACTGCATATAGAGGACAAGCTGTAAAAATAAGAGGTTTAATAAAAGATACTGAAAATTTAATAGCATATACTGATAAAACAGTATACGTAAATTCAAAACCATACTGGAAAGATTATGGTTCAGAATCTAATGCTATATCTTTTTCAAGTGGTGTGATTAATGGTGTTTATAAACAAAATATTACATTAACATGGCCAAAAGCTTATGATGAACAAGACCAACATAATAAAAATATGAAATATGATTTATTCTTCCAAGTTGGCACAGATAAAGGATTAAACTATGATTTAACTTATAGTCAATGTATAGAAAGAGCTATATCTACAAATAGTTATACATTGGATGCAACAAAGATAGGAAGTATTTCAATACCTAAAGGCGAAAGAATATATTTCTCTGTTGTAGCAAGTGATAGTTTTGAAGTATCTGATTATAGACTAGTATCTAGTTGGATATATAGAGAAACTCCTCCATCATCTCCAACAAATGTTGCTCCTATAAGTGGACATTATGAGTCTAGCGTAAATGTATCTTGGTCTGAATCTAGTAGCTCTAATGGTTCTTTTGTAGAGATGTATAGAGTAGGATTAGTTGACAATACAAACTCTATAATTAAAAGCTATAATGTAAGTGGAACATCATTTACTTGTAATGATTTAAGTGTAATAAGAAGAGGCGAAACATTTAAATTTTCAGTAGTTGCAGTAGATAATTTAGGTAATGATTCTGAAGTAGCATACTCTGGCACATTAAAAAGAAATAGTGCTCCTACTGACCCTAAGAATTTTAAAGTAAATGCTTCATCAATATATGTAAAAAATACTGTTCCTTTAACTTGGAATGCTTCTACTGATGCTGATGGAGATGTTATTAAATACAATATATCTTATAGTATAAACAATGGAGCTTTTCAAAGCTTAGTAAAAGGACTTACTTCTACATCATATAATCATAATATATCTGATTTAACACCAGGTAATATTTTAAATTATTATATAGAAGCTTACGATACATTTAATGTGTATTCTAACAAAGTATATATTGCTAGTAAGCCTCAAGTAAATACTCCTCCATCTAGTCCTGCTTTATTACTTCCTTACAGTAATAGAGTGTTATATACAAATGTTCCAAGAATAACATTTAGAACAGGAAGTAGTTACAATGGACAATCATTAAAAGTAGTTGTATCAGTTAATGGAAAAGAATATTCTAGCGATAAGGACATATCATATTTTAATAAGTCTAGCTATGGAAATAATGAAGAAGGAATGTTTGTAGTACCAGATAATGCTCCACTTAATTATTCTTCTAATAATACAATTACAATAAAATGTTATGATGGAACAGATTATAGTAGTATTGTAAGTAGAACATTATCATGTGATGCTCCAACAGTAAATATTAAAAATACTGGAGACCTTATTAAAGCAAATGACTTCAATAGTTTAAAAGCTATGATAAATGCAAATAGATTTGCTTATGGACTTTCAGAATATAGTTGGCAAGATGGATTCTTACAAGCTAATAAACATTCTGTTTCTAAGAAGTATTTCGAACAAGCAATAGAAGGGATTTATGAACTAACAACATTCTTAAATAATAAAACATCATCTGCAGCATTAAAGAGAATATATACAAAAGATGTAATTACTAATAACCTATTAATTAGTAAAAATATATTCAATAATATGTGCAACATGATTAGCAAATCTTAGGCTACTTTTTTAAGTAGTCTTTTTCTTTTTATGTGAATACCCTTTATTTAGTCAGTAATAAGTTATTAGATATTTTGAAAAAAGAGGTGAAGCAAAATAATGAAATTAAGAAATTTTGACATAGGTAGACAGCAAGAAAGTTTACTTAATGAAGAACATTATAATATATTCAAAATACTTGAGCCATACTTAAAAAATGGAAGCCCAAATGATCCCTCTTCTGGTCCAATTTCTGTGCCAGGTACAACTGATGAAATAATCGAAGGAGCTGTATGGATTGATAAATCTTCAGACCCTACTAATTCTGATTTAAAGTATTTCAGTAATGGTCAATGGAATTTATTCTTTAAAGATAGATTTAAAATTACACAAGATATTATATCTATTGAAGAACCAAGTGAACCAATAGAAGGTCAATTATGGATTGATCAACAAGGAACTTTAAATTATTATTACAAAGGTGTTTGGAAACCAATTAAAGCTGTTCCAGATAATTTACATGCTGATGCAAATTTACAAGGCTTTGAAGATTTTATAATTACAGAATCTTTAACAGCTACAGAACAAATGATTATTGATAATTTTACTAGTTGGTTACTTGCAGAGGTTCCAGTACCTCAATGGGAAGAAGGAGTTAATTACGTTCCAAATCAAGGTTGTGTAAAAGACTTGAATATTTATGTGTGTAAATTAGACCATGATTCAGATCCTTCTAATGCTCCAGGTAATACATACTATTGGACAAAGGTTCAAAAATTATTCCAATATATAGTACCAAATTCAAGAGAAGATAAGTTTTATTTAGATGGATTTTTTGTACATGAAGAATGTCCTATAAAAGAAGCTGATTTAGTTCCTACTGCAATAGCAGGAGAGTTTAAAGCTGGAGAAAAAACTGCTCAACATTTACAAAGAGAAAAGAATGGACATGAACATGATGATTCATGTAGAGGTTTTAAAGCTAACACAGATATATCAATTAGTTTCCCTATAGAAATGGTTGATGGAAAAACAGCTAATGCAGTTCATGTAAATCCTAAGAGACTTCATAGTGTTACTAAAAAGTTTATTATGATAGACAAATTAAATCCTATTATAGAAGTTCCAGAAGAGAATACTGAATTCTACGGCTTCTATGGTGGAGTAGGTAAATTGCTATTAAAAACAGATGACCCTAACACTACAGAATATACTTCTGTTGTTTCTAATAATATTGACTGCATAAAGTTAAGTAGAAAAGTAGCATACACTTATGATTTCGTTTATGCTATTCATTATGAATTCTTAGATACAAAAATCAAAACACTTGGTACAGTAACTAAGAAAAGACAAAAGTTAAATGATAGTAATTATATATGGATAGGCCCTGCCAATGGAAACAATCTTTGTGTATTTGCTCAAGGATTATTCTATGCTCAAGATAAAGATGATGTAAATCCTACATGGTCTTATAATCCAGAGACAGAGTATTTATATATATCAGAAAAATTACAAGACTATGAAAACATGGTTAAGACTTTTGATTTCTCTGTAATTCAATTCCCAGAAAAGTTTGAAGGAGTTGTTACAGATAACTTTGAAATGGTTAATGGAAAAGAAATGTTTAGAATTAATCTTCCTGCAGGATATCCTAAGTCAACTAACTTTATAGTATTCACAAGTGGATTAGAGTTAGACGTTGTAGCAGGAGAAGTAGTAAAACATTCAACTAATCCAAGAGTTATATATATCCCTTCTATAACAAGAGATATGTTCTTAAATAGTGATAAGATATTCTATTGCGTAGCTGGATGCCAAGGAACATTTGATGGTAAAGAAGTAGATATGTATAGAGGAAGCGTTACTGCAAGTTATGCTAGACAGTTTGGAGTTCATATTCCTATTTATACAGATCCAAATTATCCAATAGAAAATGGTTTACTATTAAGAGATAATGAAGCTCCTTTATTATTTGTAGATGGAGTTCTTGTATTCCAAAGTGAAATAGAAAGAGGTAATGACTACATCACTATTTACGGATTACAGCAAGGACAAGAAGTTTTACTTCTAGCAGATTATAAAGATCCATCTCTTGGAGATGATGAATTATCAGATAGCTTAATATTTGAAGACACAGTTTCTTATTCAACTATTCCTACTCCTCAATCTGATGCAACTATAGTTTATGTAGCAAATAGTATATTATCAGATGCTTCTGCAGTATATACTTCAAAGAAGCCAGAAGGTGAAGGATATCATGGTGAAATAAGATATCATATAAACTACGATGCAGATACTTGGTATAAGTATGATGGAACAACAGGTAAGTGGATTGAAATACTTCCATCAGAAATGTATACTGATCCAATTACACAAGAACAAACTCCATTAATAGATGTTTTAGATAAGAATTCAAGAGGATATACTCATTCTAAAAAATCTGTTAGTTTCCTACAAAATATAAATGACCAAGTATGTACTTATTTAGCATACCAATTCTCTGACTCAATAGAGAAACCATTATTAATGGGATATGCTTATCCAAATGGAAAAGATGGAGTTAACGTAAACTCTAGTACAGTACTAGCAAATCCTCAACCATTTAAAACAAGTGGTAGACATGTATATGTTCCTGGTAGAAATGAGCTAACATTATATCTAAATGGAATTAGACAAGAAGTTAATTCACCAAATGATATAGGATTCTCTAACTCTAAAAATAGAGAAGGAGCAATTGGTAAGTACGATGAATTCGTATTAGCAATTGATGATGGCACAAAAGAAGGTCAAGCTCTTTCAGCAGAAGAAGGATATCATGTTTATTCATTAAAGAAATGGAATGAAGAATCTTCTGTAGTTTCTAATAAAGCTCTTTCAAATTCTGAAATCAAAGCTTATGAAGATAAGGGCTGGAAAGTCGAATACATTTCTCAACCAAATAGAAATGTTGTATTCTATGTTATTGAACCTTGCGAAACAGGAGAATATAAAGCTTGTACTAGAAAAGTTTTAACATATAAGAATGCATTATCTAGTGAAGGTGCTTATGTTAACAATACTTATACAACTGATGACTTCTTATTAACAAGAGGAAATATTAGAGTATTCATAAATGGATTAAGACAACCTTATGGTAACTATACTACATTAGAAAGTTTAGAAACTGATGATCCATATAGATTAGCATATAAAATAATAGACCAAAGAACTATTGAAATCCAAGACCCACTTATCGGAGGCATGGGTGGTAATGAAGGAAGTTTAAATAATCCTTTATTTGAAATAGGAGAAGTTCAACAACCAGATGGTTCATTTGTAAAAAAATATCATGAAGTTATAGATACAATTGTTATAGAAAGTAGAACAGATAATAAACTTAGAGAAATGACAATTCCTATAAAAGATAACTCTGGAGAGTTTAGTGAAGAAGATGGATTACCATCTGAATTATTTAAAACTAAAGATAGAGTAATGATATATATAAACGGAATGGCTTATGGTAAGGAATATAAGATAGAAGATAATAAAATCAAATTACTTAACAGCGAAATTAGACAAATGTTAGGTAATTCAAAAAAAGATATTATAACGTTTGAATGGAGGTAATTATATGAATTTAACAAGACCTAGCTTATCTTTACTACCTATGGAGGATATAGCTGCTGAATTAAAAAGCAATAAAGCTAATAGAAAATTCATGACTAGAGAAGATAAAGCTACCGATGTAGAAAATGTAGCAGGTATTATTGCTGAAAGAATTGCAATATCTGCAGAAGGTCATGACAGAGAAACTGTACAAAATGCTTTAAAATTAAATGGAGTAAGTGCAGACGGATACGTAACAAAAGAACAAGGGGATAAATTCTTACAAGTATCTACTGACTTATCAGAAATAGTTTCTAGTGAAATTAGAAATCTTAGAGATGAATTATATCAACTATATGCAGAGCTATCAAAGAAAGGCTTCATAGATAACACTATGAAATACGAAGGATTCGTTGAAAGCTTTAAGAGAGGTAACGTATTATTTGAAGATTATATATGTGGTATCTCTAGTGCTGCTGCAGGTAGAACTAAAGATTTATATATTGCTGATATAGAAAAGAAACATTACTTTGAAAAAGGTAAAAAGTTTGTAATTAAAATAAGTGATACAGGTGATGAACAAGTAGTTGCTTCTACAGGTATAAACGCTGCTGGTAAAGTAACATTTGAACCTGCTGTAAACAACTTAAGCACAATAAGTAAAGTTGGTTTATTTAAAACTAACGGAGAATATAATAACAATACATTCTCATTCTCAAACATTAAGAAAGCTGTATCTGAACAACTTGAAAGATACTACACTCAATCAGATGATACTGATACAAAATATCTTACAATTAAAAGAGCAAATACAGGTTACGCTATAACATTTAAAGTTCCAAGAAACATTAAATCTGAATTAGGTATAGCTGGTGCATTATCTCAATTTGCAGTTAGAGCACAAGCTGTTAATGCTCCAGGTGGTTTAAGATGTCACGTTGTAGATTTTGATTCAGTTATTCAAAATGGAGAATTAAATCCTAAGTTTGATAACATTCAAGATGCTATAGAAAAAGGATACTGTTTAGCTTCTTCTGATGTTGTATATTCTACTAGAGATAACACAGCTATGGAAAATGATGTGTATTTCGATTTCTATGGAGGAGTTCATTCTGAATATAAGAATGGAACTAAGAACTCTGGTTCTGTAGCTGACGGAGAAATTAGTTTTGCTTCATCTGATGGAACTGTTACTGCTGACACAACTGATGTGTTTGAAACAGCAGATAATTTCCCTATTTTAAAAGATGCAAAATATTGCTTTATCATTGAATGCTTAGGAGCTACAGATGAATCTTATTGGAGATTAAGATTCTCATACTACAACAATAATGGTTATGCTGATGATCTTCATAGAAGAAATGCCTCTTATGTATACAAGGCAATTAGTTCTGATACTTTAACTGATTCAAATAAGAGTGTGCAAGTTATAGATGATGTTGCTAAATATGATTTAATCTATACATTAATAGTTAAAGATATTATAGATGAAGAAGAGGTTGGTAAAGCTGAAGGTGTTTACACTGCAAGAGTTATTTTACCTAAGCCAATAGATGTAGCTAGAGCAAGATTAACTTTAAGAATAAATAGAGAAGGTATGTATAATGTAAAAGAACATAATTCAGAATACAAGATATTTGTCCTTGAGTCAGACACACCTACTTCTCACACAGCTTCTGATACAAGATTTGTAATTGGAGAAAAGATAATCATAGGTAATACAATAGCTACTGTAAAAAGAGTAAGCACAACTGAAATAGAAGTTGAAAATGCTGCTTACTTAGATGAAAGAATTATAAGATTCTACACTAAAACTGTTTATGATTCAGAGACAGATAGTTATGTTAAAAAGACTTCTGTTCCAGTTTATAGAATGGGATATGAACCAACTATAAAAGCTAAATTAGTAGACTGGGATAATTATAATGAAATAACAAGCACGTATGAATCTATTGATATATCAGAAGAGCCTATTGATCTAGACTTTGTTGCAGTTATGCCAGATAGATATAAAGATAATAATAGAATATCTGATAGATTACTTTTTGAAGCTGATTTTGGACAAGATGAAAACAATAGAAATGTATTAGCAAATGAATTTGAATTACAACTTTATTGGTCTAGTCCATTCTCTGAAAAAGAAATAAATGCGATAAAAGATACTAATGATAGAAACTTTAAAGAGTTAATTGGAAGAATACATGATTTATCATTATCTTTTGACAAGAACTATTAATAGCTAAAAGGGCAGTTTTTGCTGCCCTATATAATATAAAAGGAGCGTGAATATAATGGCTGATGGTGTTAAGAAGATTAATGAGTGGATTATGAAAGATGGTCGTGTCATAGGGATAACTAAAGATATAACAGCAACTAAGTTTGAACCTGGTACATTTTTTGTAAATCCACAGGAAGGAATATTAAAATATAATCAAGTAAGTTCTGCAGGAGCTAAGTCTTGGCAAAAGTTTTTACCTGCTAAAATATTTGATGAAAATACAATCACTAGACCTTTATTAGTTGATAGCATTATTAATGCAACTAAACTTGAAAATAATGCTGTAATAGAATCTAAAATATTAAATGGAGCTGTAACTAATTTAAAGTTAGCAAATAATTCTGTATCAACAGAGAAGATTAAAGATTTACATGTTACAACAGAAAAGATTAATAACTTAGCTGTAACAGAATATAAGCTTAGAAATGATGCAGTTACAGAAGCTAAAATAAAAGACCTTGCTGTAACTTCTAGTAAAATTAGTCCATTAAATGTTTTAAATACTCACTTAGCTAACAATACAATTAGAGTAGACAAGCTATTTGATAAAACTATAACTAATGCTAAGATTGCAGATAATACAATAACAGAAGGTTTATTAGTAAACAAGTCTGTTACTGAAAATAAAATAAAAGAACTAGCTATTAAAGCAAAGCACATTGATTATAATCAAGTGCAAACTATTCATTTATTAGATAGAAATGTTACTGGTACTAAAATCGCTACGAATTCTTTAAAAGACGAGCATATGATGTTAAACTCTATCAATGCAAATAAGCTTATTGATACATCTATAGTAACAAGTAAGTTAGCAGATAGATGTGTTACAAATGCTAAAATTGCAGACAAGTCAGTTGATAGAGATAAGTTAGAAAGCACTTTGAAATCTCTAATAGATGAATCAATAAGAGTTGAAGGAACTAATCAAACTGCTACAGTAAAAGGTAACTTAAAAGTAAATGGTAATATAGATGCTACAGGAAATATTACAGGTGCTAGAGTATACAATCCTGTATTTGCAGATTTAGCAGAAGCTTATATACCTACAATGAACATTGAAGTAGGAGATGCTGTATGCTTACTACCATGTGGTAACTTATTAGTAGAACCATTAAATAAATCTAATGCAAATTTATTCTTAGGTTTTGTATCAGATCAATATGCTTCTTGTTATGGAGGCTCTGCTGAAGAATTAGAATCTGGTGAAAAAGTTGCTATTGCATTAAAAGGTAGAATACCAGTAAAAATGGATACTACTAAACCAGATGTAAAAGTTGGTTCTTTCATTGGAATAGAAAATGGAGAAATAGTTGCTTATAAGCAAACAGTTAATTATTTCTATAGACCTCAAACTTCAATAGGAAGAATAATAGCTATAATTGATTCTAAGTCAGCACTAGTTCAAATATAAGATAAAGCGTAGTAATAGCTACGCTTTTTTATTTTAGGGAATGTTATAATTTGCATTGTTGTCAGTAATATAACATTGATTACAAAATATAGAAAGGAGAGTTGCAAATATGTCAAATTATGATAGAACACAGTGGATTAATAACGAAACAGTTGTTGATGCTAAAAATCTTAATAAGGTAGAACAACAATTATATCTTTTAACAGAAAGTTCTATAACGAATGCAGACAGATTAACAGTAGCAGAAGATTTAATTGATACTAAGATAGAAGATGTTAATACAGTTGAAACTGATGACGGTACTATTGTTAAGTTTGTAGCTAACGGAAAAATCAAAAAGCAAATCACAGTTCAAGGTGGCAATAGTGTTAAGATACAATCAGAAGCTCCATCTAATAGAAAAGCTCTATGGGTAGACACAGATGACGATGATGTCGATGCAAATCTTTCAGAGTCTGTAATATTAGATGAATTTAGAAATACTTTAAGAGGTATTTCAGATACAGTTGATAAGTTAGATTATACTGTTAGATTTGAAATGGATGCTGGTTATTTCGATGAAGATAATGAAGAGGTTGAAGTACTATCGGATGAAGAGCTTCCTCCAATTCTTCAAGGAGATGAAACTGATGAAGAGGACAAACCTTCATGGTTAGAAGAAGATAACGGTGGTAAGATAAATGTATTAAGAATTAAAAGAGGATTAAAAAAATACATTACTAATGGAGATTATATATTAAAAGAAGGTGAGCTAGGCTTCTGTATGGATACAGAGGAATTGTATATAGGGAATAAAGGCTTACCTAGATTAATAGCTGGTGGAACTTCTGGTGGCTCTGGAGGAGGAAATCTAACTGGTAAATATGTTGAACTAGAAGCTTCTGATGGAAGCAAATACAGATTAGGTATAAATGAAGATGGAGATATTAAAGTATTAACTAGTTTAGTTGATACAGCTACAGATCCTTCAAAAACAGAAGCATCTAAATACAATGGTTTAATTATAAGACATGTCTATGGTGGTGGTAGAAAAGATAGAGGAGATACTATTTGTTCTCATAGTTTTATAGAACTTTATAATAACACTGCTTATAATATGAACTTAAAAGGTTTATCTGTGCAATGTGCATCTAATGGAGATCCTTGGCAAAGTTTAGAGCTAAGAGGATATGTAAAACCATATCATTCATTCTTAATTAGATGTTGTAAATTATCAGATATGAATAAGCCTACAGTAAAATTTAAGATAAGAGATTATGATATGAGCTGGGATACTGAAATTTCAGACAAAGGATTTAAAGTTTATTTAGGTGTAGGAACTGACACGTTAACAAATACAAATCCATTTAATATTAATGGGGCAGGAATGAAAGAGCCTGGTTATATAGACTTATTTGCTGTTGGTGGAATAACTGAATCTGATAATGGAACTATAAGCAAAGACTTTCATATAGATGCTTGTGAAAATAACTATCCTTATATAGCACATAAGAATTATTCTGCAGAAAGAAAATGTAACACAAAACCAGCAAATAAACAAGCTGAATTTATGGATACAGATGATAACTTCTATGATATAAGAGCAGTTGATTTAAGAGAAGCCTTGACTAGTGTTCATACTCCTAGATCATCTTCATTTGGTCGTTGGGATTCTTATTACGACAAAATGGTTTTAACAGATGTTCCTCAAATGGTAAACATATGTTATGGAGAGGATGGAAACACTACTAGAACATGGACATGGCAAACACTACCTACTAGAAAAGGATATTTAAAGTATAAAAAGCTTGGTGCAAGTAAATGGACGATGATTGAAAGTACAAAGAAAGTTATTACTCATCCAGATACAGATGCAACTGTTCATAGTGTTATTGTAAAAGGTCTTGAACCTGGTACTTATGTATACCAAGTTGGTAGTAGTGCATTATGGACTGATGAAGCACAGTTTATAGTAAAGGCTCCAACTAATGAAGATACAATTAAAATGCTTCATGTTACAGATCAACAAGGTTGGAATGAAGAAGAATATAAAGCATGGGGTATCATGTATAAAATGATTGAGGAAAAAGAAAAAACTTGGGACTTTATTTTAAATACTGGAGACATTTCTCAAAATGGCGGAGGAAGAGCTTTTGAATGGAGATATTACTATGACTTTGCTCCAAGCATAGCTAATTATTGTCATATGACTACATGTGGTAACAATGACTTAACTTACAATCCAGAAACAGATAAGAAAGAAGATCCTACAGCATTTACATGGTATACAACTGTAGAAAATTCACCTCAAATCTCTTGTCATAGTTGGAACTATGGATATATTCATTTTGTATGTATTAATTCAAATGTAATGACTGCAAATTCAGAAATAGCATTAAAACAAGTTGAATGGGTAAAAAAAGATTTAGCTAAACCAGAAAATCAAAAGAGATGGAAAATAGTTTATATGCATGAGCCAGTTTATGCACATGTAAGATCTAAATTGTTAGATTGTTTTATAACTCCTTTTGCAGAAGGTGGAGTAGATCTAGTTTTAGGAGGACATCATCATAGATACACTCGTTCAAAAAGAATGGGAGCTTTAGGTCCTAATAAAGAAAATGTTCAAAGCACTACAGGTTTTTATACTGTAATGCCTAATGCAACTGGATATAAGTTATCAGGTAAAGCAAAACCAGATCCTAATAATCACGAATATATGGAAGTATATGATGACACAAAAATTCCTAATTATATAATGTGGGATATAACTTATGAGTCTATAAAAATGCATTCTTATAAAATACATGACTTAGTTCCATTTGAAGACCATATTGGACATACTCCTTACATTAGAGAGTTTGATACTTTAACTATAACAAAATAAAATGAAAGGATTTGATATATTATGTCTTTTAAAATATATAACGAATCAACTAAAAAATGGGAGACTCATGCATCTAGCATGGCCTCTTCCATTAAGGTTTTAGACTTAAATAATAATTATACTTCAGAAACTAAAAATGTAGAGACTTGTTTAACAGAATTAAAACAAGATATTAAAGAAGCTAATAAAGCTATTAAATATGTTTTTGACCATGGAGGAAATGGAACTGGTGGTGGAGGTGGAAGTATTCTTCCTACATTAACAGTGCTTGGAGATAAAGAATATACTTTAACTTCAGACCAAACTATTACTGTTCAATACTCATTCACTTCTAATAATAGAGGTAATGGTATAATTCAACTTACTGGTGGTGGTAATGTTGAAGAAAAAGAAATTGCTCAAGGTAAAATATATACTTGGACTGTTGGACCATTCTCTAAAGGTAAACATAACTTATCTTTAAATGTTAGAGACTCACAAGGGTTCTGGAGTGGAGCTGAAGGAATCATAGTTAACTCTGGAGCATTAGAGTTAATAGATAACTTTAATCATGATAAATCTTTCTTACCTGGTCAAATTGTAGAAATACCTTATACACTTGAAACAGCATCTCCTATTCCTGTTAACATTGTTAGAACATTTAACGGTAAAGAAGAAACTGTTGTTCAAAGTGCAGGTGAAAAAGTTTGGAGTGTTCAACTTCCTAATGTAAAAGGTATATATAAAGCTAGTTTAAAAGCAGTTAGTGATACATTAGAATCAAATACTATTAATTATAACTTAATAGCTGCTGACTCTGAAACTTTATATATGACATCTACACTTCCTACAGATCCAGAAGTAATTCAAGCTAAATTAAATCAAAACGTAGTAATTGATTATACTAACTCAATGCTTGGACATAATTATTATTCTTCTTACATTTATGTAGATGATATGGCAGATAATTCTTATGTATCTAAAGTAACAAGTATCAATGGTAGAAACAATGCTATCATAGGAGACAAGCTTTCAATAGGTGAACATAGAATAAGAATTAAAACAGTTACTCTTGATGGTCAATATTCAGCACATCTTGATTTCATAGTTAATGTATCTAGTTCAAACTTTGTTCCTTATCCAGACATTGAAGAAGGACTTATAGCTCACTTCGAAGCTACTGGTAATATGAATAATAGTGAAACAAGAAATATATGGAGAAATAGAGTTGCAGGTAGTGATATATCTTGTGAACTATTCAACTTCAACTATTCATCAAATGGTTGGATGCAAATTGAAAAAGGTAGTGACCTTCCTACATGCGGTTCTTTATTTGATATACCAGAAGATGAAAATGCAACAGAAACAGTTTTAAGATGTAGTGGTAAGACATATGCAGTTATTAATTATGCTCCATTTAAAAATGGTATAGCTAAAGGTAAAGGTCTTACATTTGAAATAGTTTATAGAACTGAAAACACTGGAGATCCAGACGCTAAAGTTGTATCTTGTAAAAATGAACCAGACAATACTAAAGGTTTTGATATAGATACTCAATATGCAAACATTAAAACTATTTACGGGGAACAAACAAGTGTACCATTTAATGAAAATGAATGGACAAGAATGAGTTTCGTAATAAATAGATCTAAAGAAAAAATGTTTATTTATTGTAATGGTATCTTATCTGGATTCGCAGATGTTAAATCTGTATTCGATAATGCAGATGGTTTTAAATATGATGGTAACATTATATTAGGAGCTGCATTAAACAGAACTGTAATTCCTGGTGATGAAGATTCTGGAGAAGCAGATAAACTTATAGAAGAATTTACTAACTTTAGTAACTGTGATATTAGAACTGTTAGAATATACAACAGAGCATTAAATGACACAGAAATATTATCTAACTATATCGCTGATATAAAAAATGAAGAAGAACAAATGATAGTTAGAGAAATTAATGGATTAGAAGAAGGATTTGAAGCTACTATTCCTACTGTTAATATTATCAATGCTGATGCTATTGAAAATTCAGATGTAGAACTTCCATGTGTTATAGATTACACAGATAAGAAGAACCCAGACAAAACTAGGTTATTCCAAACATGTACTATACAATGGCAAGGTACAAGTTCACTTGAATATCCAGTTAAGAACTTTACTATAAAGATAAGAGAAGAAGGTAGAGATTATTATGGGTGGACACCTAAAGATGATTGGAAACCAGAATCAAGATGGACTTTAAAAGCCAACTATATGGACTCTTCTCAATCTAATAATATAGGTTCAGCTAAATTTATTCATGACTTCTTTAAGCAAAATGTATATCCTATTCAAAGAGAGATGGAAGGTGTTAGAACTAATATAGATGGATTCCCAATTATATTAATGATTGGAGGTAAGTTCAGAGGTATTTATACATTTAATATTGATAGATATTCATACAACAACTATGGATTCTGTACTTACGAAACAAATGGTAACTATACAAAAAACACTAATGTATTAAGTTACGAGTTTAATGTTAATAACTCTCCAGTATTTGAATTAGATTACTCTACTCCAGAAAAAGAATTGAAAGCTTGGAATGATACTGTAAGATTCCATTTAAAACATAGATATAATGGTAAAACAGATACTCCAACAGAAATGATTACATCTGGTTCAGAGACTACAGAAGTTTTATACAATAAGGATTCTCATAAAGAACTTATGGATTTATTAAAATGGATGGCATCATTTAAAGATACAACATCAGATAGATTGAGGTGGGCAGATGAATTAGAAGATCACTTTAGCGTACCTCACTTAATTGATTACTTCTTAATAGCTTATGTTTTTGGTATGATAGATAACCTTGGTAAGAATATGGTTTTAACTACTTATGGTAAAACATTAGACTCAGAAGGAAATCAACTTACTATATGGTATCCTAACTTCTATGATGGAGACTCTATCTTAGGATTAGATAACGTTGGTGCTAACGTTATTTCTCCTGGTGCTGAAATGAGTACTGAATACGTAACTTCAGAATCAAGATTATGGAAATGGTTAATTGAAGATGCTAACTACTGGGATCAAATCAAGAGAAGATATATGGAACTTAGAAGTAACGTAGTTAATGATAAGATGCAACCTTTATTCTCTTTAGATAACTTAATGTCATATGTAGGTGGACAAGTATCTGATACTATTGGTCATAAGTTCTACAATGAAGACTTTGCATATAAGTATTTAGATGCAGTTAAAGAATCTCACAAATATATGTGTCAAGGTTCAAGACGTTCATACATTGAAAAATGGTTAAGAGAGCGTTTAGTATTCTTAGATAGCTTACTAGGTTTCGGGGATTACGAACAAAAGCTATTAACAATGAGATCTAACATAACAGGCCCTGTAAGATTAGAATTAAAAACATACAGTCCTCAAAAGACAGGTATCTTATTCCAAGCAGGTTCTGAATATGTAATCAAGACTACAACTAAAAATGATAGCACAGTATATGAATTCAATCTTACTAATGGTGAGAATAATGAAATTAAAATCAAAGGTGCTAATAACATCATGGAAATTAAAGGTCTTGACTCATTGAATCTTTCAGTATTAAAGATTGCTGATGCTACAAGATTAACTAATGTTGAACTTCCTAAAAATGAAAGAATGAGAGAATTAGTTATAGGTAGCAATAAGTACCTTAGAATCTTAGATGTTAGTGAAAGTAAATCATTAGGTTCTAACTATCCAAATGGACAAGTTAATACTAATAGAATGATTAACTTATCTCAATGTGAAAACCTAAGAACATTAAAATGTAACAAGACAGCATTAGAAGGTGTTACTTTCCCAGAAGAGGGTGGAGTTTTAGATGTACTTGATTGTTCTGAAACAAACATTAGTATGTTCAAATTAAAAGGTCAAGAATATCTAAAAGAAATAAACTTAGCAAGTTGTCCTAAACTTTCAGAAGTTGTAATCAGTAAATGCGATGGTCTTACTACTTTAAATGTTCCAAAATCTGCGTTAAAGACATTCTCTGTTGCTGAATGTGAAAAACTTGAAAATGTAGATATATCATTTACTAATCAACTTTCTACGTTCCAAATAGATCAATGTCCTAATTTGAAAAAGTTAAACATGGCAGGTGTATCTAATAATAATATCCAAACTTTAAATCTATCTGCTTTATTAAAACTTGAAGATTTAGATATAAGTTCTTCATCTTCAATTAAACATATAGTGTTTGGTAAAAACTCTGATGGTAGCAACTTTAATAAATTAAAGAAATTTAAATGTGCTAACTCTGCAATTACAACTATTAGATATAGATTGTATGATGCAGTACCAGAATATTTAGATTTAGCAGGATTACCACTTGAACAAATTTCATTTGACTCTTGTAAGAATGTTAGAGAGATTAAGAATATAAACCTTAATACTTCAAATGGTTCTTATGCATTTAATGAATGTACTAACTTAGTAAGTATAACTGGTAGATTAACATTCTCTGGTTCTATGACAAGAACATTCCAAAACTGCATCAACTTAACTTCAATTCCTACAGGAAGCAACTTAAATCTTTCTGGAGTTACAAATATGAGTGAAACATTCTGGAAATGTAGTAAGATAAATTTAAACTTTGTAAAATCAATTTTATCTAGCGTATCATCTAAATTAACTAGTAGCTGGAGAATGTTCTGCAGTTGTACTAATATAGTTACAAATGATGAGACTCCATTACCGAGTAATTTATTCAGCAGATGTACTGGATTAACAAGTATAAGTGAAATGTTCAATGGATGTTCTGGAATAGCAGGAGGTTTACATGCTGACATATTTAAACCAATGACAGCACTTCAAAATTGTTATTTCGCATTCTCTGGAACAAAGATAACTGGTGGATTAAACGGAGCAGCATTACCTGCAACACTTTTTAGTTCTAACAAGAAGTTAACAAATCTTGAAAGAATGTTTAACAATACTCCAATAACTGTAGTACCTCCAAATGATTTATTAGCTTACAATACTGAATTAACAAGTGTGTATGGAATGTTCTCAAGTTGTTATAATATGATTGGAGAAATACCTCCTACAATCTTTAGAAACAATTCAAAGTTAACTTCTATTGGACCATTCTTTGGAGGATGTCCTGGAATAACTGGAGAAATACCAAGAAAAATATTTGATACAAATAAAGGTAAGAACAACTCTATTACAAATGTAGAAGCATTCTTTGATGGTTGTAGCAAATTAACAGGAACAATACCAGCTTATATAAGTGATAGTGATAAAGGTCTATTTGATTATTCACCTAACTTATCATGGGTTAGATCATGCTTTAGTGGATGCTCTGGATTAACTGGTGCTATACCAGAAAATATATTTAAATATAACAATGCTTTAACAAGAGTAGATTATTTATTTAATGGTTGCAGTGGATTAGGTTCTACACCAGATGCATTAGCTCAAATCCCTCCAAACTTATTAAAAGGAAAAGGTTCTATAACTAATGTTGCTTATTTATTTAGTGGATGCTCTAATATTAGAGGTTCTATTCCAGATGGATTCTTAGATGACAATCCTTTAATTACAGATATCTCTGGAATGTTCAAAGGATGTAGAGAATTAGTTGGACAAATTCCTGCAAGAGAATCTGTATGGGTAGATGTCCCAATAGATCCATCAAGACCAGAACTTGGAACTGTTAAAGAAGAGATTGTAAGCAAATATGGACTGTTTGATAAGTGTGCAATATTATCAACTGCTAGAGAAGTATTTAGTGGATGCATAGGATTAAATTCATTTATACCAGAAACATTGTTCATTACAGCAACTAAGGTAACTAATTTATCTGGTTTCTTTGCTGAATGTTACTACTTACAAGGTGGAGTTCCTAAAGACTTATTTAAAAATTGTAACTTGCTTCAAAATACTTCAGCAATGTTTAGAAACTGTGTTAGCTTAAAAGAACCAATCATCGACTTAGAAGATGATGATAATAAATATGCTATACCAAAAGATTTATTCTCAAGAAATCCTAATATCTCTGATGTATCTCATATGTTCAGAATGGACGGAAGTGGAAGGCCTCATGCTCCTAGACTTATAGGATATGTTCCAGAAGATTTATTTAAACCATGTGGAACAAAACTTAGAACTATCGAAGGCTTATTCCATGCTTGTTCAGAAATAACAGGAACTCTTGAAAGCAATACTTTTGTAAACAACACAGAATTAAGAAACTGTTACGAAGCATTTGGTGAAACTAAACTTACTGGTTTAGGTTCTAACCTATTTAAAACTTGTACTAAGATTACTGACATGAGACTTACATTTGATAGCTGTAAATCATTAAAGGGTTCAACTTTCAATTACAAGAATATGACAAGTGTAACTCAAAAAGCAAGATGTTTTGGATACTG
>OLZH01000077.1_pt1 | contig 50085 bp, 37 predicted proteins | sample 1673821 | NCBI WGS metagenome assembly OLZH01 (sample SAMEA103958128, study PRJEB25191) | human gut metagenome | reverse complement strand
GAATTAGCTGAGGAAATCGAGGCAAAAGTTCGTGAAGCCCTTGCTTCAAAGAACGAGAAATAAAGTTTTCTAAAAGAGGGTGTGTCATTAGTCCATGACTCATCCTCTTTTTCGTTTCTTCATAGTTTTTCTTCATGTACTTATGGCAAAAGCTATAATACAAAAAAAAACACACAACCGAATCGTTTCCTTTTCAGTTGTGTGCTTTAATTATATATTAACTTAACAACTCTCTTTTGAGAGAGAGGAGCATCAATGAGAGGCTCCTCATCGGCAGGAGAGATTACTTAACTTCCTCAAAATTAGCCACCACTGATTATCAGTGACTTACAGAGGCTTTGGTACAAATAAGGAACGCCATAAGCATCCTTAATGTTATCAATCAACAAATATCGAGAAACATCCGTGCGATGCTCTTCCTATTCTTCTTTGTCCTTTTCTCTGTATTTCTTTCTTTTGTTGTTGCAAAGATACTAAAATATCTGCATCTGAGCAAAAGTTTGTAATACAAATGTTTGTTTTAAGCTTATTATATATATATATATAATGTATGAAGTACTATTTGTTATAAATCTCTCTACAGCATCAAGGTCTTCTCGTAAGGCAAGTTCATATGCTTTCCGATACTGGTAACTATGACGCCTGCACCTTGCGCCTTGGCCTCCGCCATCATGATGTCGCCCATAATACGTGAGTTATTGTCGTCGAGATGACTGATAGGCTCATCAGCAAGAAGAAAGTCGAAGGGCTGGCAGAGAGAACGGATCATAGCCACACGCTGCTGCTGTCCAAACGACATGCGACCTATCTTGGCATCCACCTTGTCGGCTATTCCCAACATGTCAAACCATTGGAGTATCTGCTGACGACTCTTGAAGCCTGTGAGTTTGTTCTTGATTTCTACGTTTTCCATCGCCGTAAGTTCTGGAAACAAACGCAACTCCTGAAACAGATGACTGATGTGGCGCTTGCGTATCTCTACCCAGTTGGCTACCTTATACGCGGCCGTATCATCCTTATCAAACATCACGCTGCCGCTATAATCGTGACGATAGCCAACCACATAACTGCAAAAGGTACTCTTGCCTTTTCCACTGTCGGCCTCTACAAGATAAAGATGTCCCTTTTCGAAAGAGACATCCTGACTCCATATCTCTGAATGAAGGTCATCACGCTGGGCGAAGACCTGTGGGAGAACGGAACGAAAGTTGATTGTGTTCACTTTTTTATATATTGTATATGTTTAAAGTTTTTATGTTGTATACCTTATTTCTTTATTGCAAAGTGTAGACCACGGCTTTGAGCTGTCCAAACAAGGGAGCCAGGAGTCCTGTCACAGCCTGCAAGGCATTATCGCCAGAGCCCGCCTTTCCCAGATTGACAACCATGACCATCTTCTGACCTTTTATCATTTGCTGAATGTGTTGGTCGATGGGATGATTGGAAGGAAGAATGGAGTATTCTGCCGAAAGCTGGTCGTTACCGCTAAAGAATTGTTTGTCGTCAGATACTCCGAAGTAGAAACTGGTCTTGCCACTGGAATAGCAGTAGGCGTTCTTCTTCCAGTTGCCGATGGTGCTTCCCTTGGGGCACGACTGTTTCCAATAGTCTATATCCGAAAGCCACTTGGCATGACTCAGCCTTGCCGCCATCGTCATCTGCATATTGTCGGTACCCAACGATGGCATCACAATGGCCATATCGCCATCCACACTCCGAATGATATTATCCATGTCGATAGCAGCATTGATGCCCATCAACAATGTCTGCAGTCCCTGGTTGCTCTGCACCAAAGGCAGGAAACGGGTTCCTTCCACATTCATGAAGATACCTGCCAAGGCATCATTGGGCATACTCTTCACATAGTCACCCTTGATAGGACGATAAACTGTCTGCGAATGCTGCAAGGCCTGGTTAATGCTTTTGTTGAAAGAGAAGGTCTTGCCCGATATCTTCAGAATACCATTCTCTACATTCATTCCTGCGGCTATTACTATCTGTGAGGCATCGGCATCCTTGGGAGCACCAAGGGTGAAAGGTGCAACAAACTTCTCGGGCAGAGCCTGAACCTGAGCCACCATGGCTATGGGCGAATCGATGCTGTCGAGTTGGGCAAAGAGTCTGGACGACTTGACACCTGCATCCTCGTCGGCATTAAGAAACCTTACCATTTGTCTTTGCAGGTCAGCACGGGCATCTGCCACTACTGGTCCCATGACAAGCAGTGCCTTAGATGAGAAGCCTACCAGCCATGAATCTTTCAGCACGGCAAAGTGGAAACCCTTGCGCTCTGTCAATTCTGTACAAATATGCTTTTGGGATAATTGATTGAGCCAATTACTGATATTGTCCTCATCGGCTACCTTGGCACAGAGTCCCAAGTTGCCATCAACAGTTTCAAAAAGGTAGAGTTTCTCTGCAACATCGATACCACAGTCGGAAACATTCTCCACATGCAGCATCGACTTCAGAATATTCTCTTTGTCTACCCCTTTGCCATCACCATCCGTCGTTTGCATGTCTACCGAAATGAGGGCAGTGCTCTTGGATGGTATGGCATTCAGGTAATCGTTATCCGAACAAGCTGCCATCAGCACGATTTGCAGAAGTGCGATGGCATAAAGAAAAACATTTTTCATTTGCATCATAATCTTTATACTCTTCCACTCTCTCTACAGGCGACGAGCCAAATTGGCCATCGTCACAGCCACCAGTCCGGCAGTCTCGGTACGAAGTCGGCTGGTGCCCAATGTCACTGACTCGTATCCTGCCTTGACAGCCATACGAACCTCATCTATCGAGAAGTCACCCTCAGGGCCAATGAGCACCGTCACGTCAGCATCCTCATCAGGACAGGCCATTGTGAGTTCTGTAAAGAGGTCTTTCTTCTCTATTTCCTCATAGCAATGACAGATAAACTTCCTGCCCTTGCGGGGTGTATTGATAAAGTCGCGGAAATTTACCATCTGGTTGACAATGGGCTTCCACGCTTTATGACTTTGCTTGACTGCAGAGACGATGATCTTATCAAGCCTTACGGTCCGCATCACCTTGCGCTCGGAGAACTGGCTGTTCAGGAAGGAGAGCTCGTTGAAGCCTACCTCGGTAGCCTTCTCTGCCATCCACTCTATACGGTCCATCATCTTGGTAGGAGCAATGGCCAAGTGGACATGCCCACGCCAGGCAGGTTGCTGCGGCATCACCTCCTTCACCTCATACATACAGCGCTTGGTGGCAGCCAATGTCACCTCAGCACGATAGAAGTTTCCCACACCGTCCATCAGGAACATCTCGTCACCACTCTTGATGCGCAATACTCTCAGGGCATGAAGCGCCTCATCCATTGGCATCTCGGTCTCGGTAGCCGCATCGGGCACATAGAAAAATCTGGTCTCTTTCATCAGTCTGTCATTAGTTTGTTTTTGGTTTATCTCCCTTGGGATGTCGCTTTTTCAGCTCATCACGCAGGCTGGAAGCCAACTCGTAGTTTTCGTTCTCTATAGCTTTGCGTAATGACTCCTCCAACATCTTGTCGGTGATGACATTCACTGGCACAGCCATCTGTGTGAAATTAGGATTGTATTCTGCCGATTGTTTGGTCATCAAACCACGATCGGCATAAATCTCCATTCCGGTAATGAGCGACAGCAGGATGCCATCCGTACAGCGTATATTCTTCTTCTCGCCTGTCTCTGTGTTACGAAGACATGACATATACTTGCCTTCATGCAAAGCATAGATTTCGAAACGATAGGTGAGAAGAAATGAAAATGGCATCAGTTCTGCCAACACTTCAGGAAGCAAGTCATTTCTCTCCTTTAACATATTGGGATCCATGCGTAACCTGATCTGATAGGCCTGATGGCGATCACAAGGTATCACCAACTGACGTTGCTCTGCCACATCCACAAGCACAGCCAACACCAGATTGTCGGATCCCAATATCTGGGATAATCCTTTGAATTTTAATCTTACGTTACACATTTTTCTTTCAGTTTTATTTGCCCAGTCGCATCCTCAGGAATACGACTAAGCTTTCTTGGGTCTGAATATAACAGCAAAAGATACTGCTACTACCAATGCATAACCGGCAAAAATAAGCCAGCATGGTGCCCACTGGGTCACACCATTTGCATCGGTATAACTATTGACAACAGCCTGAGCCGACAGGGTTCCTACTGTGGCTCCGATACCATTGGTCATCAACATAAAGAGTCCTTGCGCACTGGAGCGGATAGAAGAATCCGTGGTCTTGTCGACAAACAGAGAGCCTGAAACGTTGAAGAAGTCGAAGGCCACACCATAAACCAACATGGAAAGGACAAACATCCATACACCACTGCCAGGATTGCCTATTCCGAAGAGACCGAATCGCAACACCCAGGCAAACATGGCTATCAGCATCACATTCTTGATGCCATAACGATTCATGAAGAACGGTATCAGCAGGATACAGCACGTCTCGCTGATCTGAGAGAGCGAAATAAGGATATTGGCATGGTTCACACCAAAGGTACCCGCATACTGTGGGTCGGCTCCAAACGAGGTAATGAATGGATTGGCAAAGCCATTGGTAATCTGCAGACTTACACCCAACAGCATGGAGAAGATAAAGAAGATGGCCATGCGCTTCTCCTTGAACAAAGAGAAGGCACGCAGTCCGAAGGCATCCACAAAACTCTTGGTCTCACCCTTGGCGCTGACAGGACATGCTGGCAACGTAAAGGTATAAAGGAACAGAATGCAGCTGACCACACCAGAAGCAACAAACTGATTCTGATTGGGCTGGAATCCCATCAAGTCGACAAACCACATCATACAGATGAAACCTACCGTACCGAACACACGAATCGGAGGAAAGTCTTTTACCGTATCCATACCCGCGAGAGTCAAGGCATTGTAAGCCACAGAGTTGGTCAAAGCCAGCGTAGGCATATAGAAGGCCACGCTGAGTGTGTAGATCCAAAATACCATACCAAGATTACCGGTCATTCCCATATAGGCTGCACCAAACATGAAGAGAGCAGCCATGAGATGACAGAAGCCCAACAGCCTTTGTGCCGGCACCCAACGGTCGGCAACAATACCCATAAGAGCAGGCATAAAGATAGACACCACGCCCTGTACGGCATAAAACCATCCTATCTGAGAAGCCATTCCGATTTTTCCCAGATATGTTCCCATAGATGTCAGGTAAGCTCCCCATACTGCAAATTCAAGGAAGTTCAATAACGCTAAGCGTACTTTCAAGTTCATTTTGGTAATAGTATTTTTTCTGTTTACGCAGGTTTCGGACAGATGTTGCCTGTTTCCGACACATGCGAAACTTGGGTTATTTATATAACTGCAAAGATAACGAATATTATTGAAATAAAAACACAAAACGCAAAATTATCCGTTCCAACACGGGATATTTAACAAATTATGTGTAATTTTGCAGCCTGTTTAATTAAATAAGAGAGAGATGTTGTTCAGTTTTTTTGTTACGTGTAATAAAATTGGAGCCTTTACCCTGGGCGGTGGCTATGCCATGATTCCTATTATGGAGAGAGAGTTTGTCGACCGCCATAAGTGGATGGACAAACAGGAATTTATGGATATTATGGTAGTGGCACAGGCCACACCGGGCATCTTTGCCATCGATATGGCAAGTCACATCGGATATAAGTTGCGCGGAATATGGGGTGGCATCGTGGGAGCTATAGGCATTGCGCTGCCTTCCATCATAGCCATCATCATCATTGCGATGTTCTTCAGACAGTTCAAGGACAACTACTGGGTGGAGAAGTTCTTTGCCGGCATCAGACCGGCAGTAGTAGCCCTCATCGCTGCTCCTTGCTTCAAAATGGCAAAAACTGCCAAGATAAATCATTACAATGCCTGGATTCCTGTAGCCAGCTGCGCCCTCATCTATCTTTTAGGCGTCTCACCCATCTACATCATCATTGCGGCTGGCGTGTTGGGATGGTTGTATGGAAAAATGAGAAAGGTAAAAAAGTAAAAAGGTAAAAAGAGCATTCTTGCTTTTAAAAGTAAAATACAAAGACTATGTTATTTCTGAAATTATTCATCATATTCACGAAAATAGGTACGTTCAACTTTGGAGGTGGCTATGCCATGCTGTCGCTCATTCACAACGAGACTGTCGTAAAAAACCAATGGCTCAGCAATGCTGAGTTTACTGACATCGTAGCCATCAGCCAGTCTACACCGGGACCTATCGGAATCAACTGCGCCACATACGTGGGTTACACTTCCACCCTGCATGCTGGTTATCCCGAATGGGCGGCGATTCTGGGAGCTATTCTCGCCAGCTTGTCTATCATGTGGCTGCCTTTCTTCATCATGATTCTCATCAGTCATTATCTGATGACTCACAAGGACTCTAAAATAGTGAAAGATATCTTTGCCGGACTGCGCCCTGCCATCATAGGACTCATTGCTGCCGCTGCGCTTCTGCTGATGAACAAAGACAACTTTGGCTCACCTCAGGACAATCCCAATGTCTTCGGAATCAGTATTGCCATCTTCGTACTGGCTTTCTATCTCACCGCCTTCAAGAAAGCCAACCCCATCCTACTGATGCTGACCTTTGGCTGCTTGGGACTGACAATTTTCTAACAGAAAGCTTCCTGAGGCATAAAAAGAAAATCCTCACTCAATAAAGCCACTTGCTTTGTTGAGTGAGGAAAAAAAAATTGATTGTCTCACGACAACCAATCTTTTATTAACCTTAATAATCTAATACCATGAAAAACACATTGCAAAAGTACTACTTTTATTTAGAACTCCAAATGTTTCTATAAAGAAAATGTAGCTATTTAACCTTCCTTAAATATTTTACCATTCCATTTAAACTTCCTTTGCACTTTTATGGCATTTATTAGCTTTTTGTCTTCTACTGAGAGCAATGGCAGAGCAAGACGGAAAACGATGGCATTCTCATGCTGCATGAGCAATGCACTCATCATCCTGGGCTCTATCATCGCCTTGAGTTCTTCAAAACGTGACACACTCATCGTATCTGGTCTTTGCAACAGACTTTCACAAACTCCTTGAATGTTTTCTCCATCAAAACAATGAGTCATCTCGAGTTGTTGCCACTGCTGATCGAAGAACATCACCTCGCTCTCCTTTTCGGGTGCTGCCAAGGTTCTTACCATACAAATGATGGAGTCACCACCAGTTTGTGGCAACTTTTTTAATTGTAAGGTACAGACTCTGCTGAGTCTTATCTGCATGAAATCATTGGTCAGCGTATCCATAACACTTGTATCACCCAACGACGTAGTAACCTCTGCCTTTACCTTCATATCCTGCAATTCCGTAAACTCCACACGCATATTCTGCGTGAGGACAGGAACCAAGGAATCTGGCATCGACACCCAGAGTTCTCTCAACGATTTGGCTTGTACTGCTAATGCCACCACCAAAGCACAGAGCACGGTAAATATCTTCTTTCTGTTCATATCTTTCGTTAGTTTACGACAAAAGTACGGAAAAAAAACATAACCCACAACTTTTCTGCTGTTTTTCTGCATTTTTCTACTGGCATAAGACGTAACAGAAAACCATTACCAATTTTATTTTTGTCTTTATACATTTCAACTAACTACTCAGCATATAGCCATATATAGTTACTTTAAAATCGTTAAACCACATTGAAATCTCCGTTCAAAGGCTTTGAACGGACATTCAAAGGCTCTGAACGCACATTCAAAGGCTCTGAACGGACATTCAAAGGCTCTGAACGGACATTCAAAGGCTCTGAACGGAACTTTTATAGGCTCTGAACGGAACTTTTATAGGCTAAAGAAAACATTTATATAATATTAGGAGAAAAAATCTCCTGTATTAAGCGATAGTTTCTTTGGGTTGTAAGGCTGATAACACAAGTATAGCATTTGTAACGATCAGTTCTCCATATGGGTGCTGAGTAGTTGCCATTTACACCTTATTAGATAAAAAGACTTAACGAGCGAGAATAAAAAATGGAAACAGTTGGATAAGAGACAATAAAAGTGTATCTTTGCCGAACAAAGAGAGATACCCCACACATGTTGGGTAAAAACAAAAAGTCAATAAACATTTGATTATGAAAATACTTCCCTACATCGTCTTCTGCTTCCTCATACTTTCCGGTGTGTGCACAAGCATGAACAGCTATCATAACACAGAAAACAGAATCGCACAGGATGTAAACCAGGCATTAAAGCAAGCACTCTCGAAGATGCCTGGCGATATGGTTACTACCGACACTATCCAATGCTATCGGAACTATATCACTATAGCCGAACTGAAGGATACTGCCGGTATTGCTATACGAACAGTGCGCAGGGACGGACACCTTGAAACCCAACTTGTAGCAGAAGCAAACTGCAGCTTTGCCACGACGTTCATGATGTCCGACCAAAAAACTTCATGCTCTCTTTTCATGGTTGGAATACTTTGGTTATTGGGCTGTTTGTGGTATACGAGAAAAAACAAGCCCAGAATTCTCGTACAAGGCCTGTCGTATGGTGGCATAGTGCTGCATCAGGACACATTCATGACTCTTTCCGGCGAACAGATTCATCTTACTCCCATGCAGCATTCCCTGCTCAAGATGTTCATTACTTCTGATACTCACACCCTGTCAAAACAGGAGATCTGCGACCAACTATGGCCCAAGAAGCCAGATGCCAGCGATACCCTCTACACGCTTATAAGACGAATAAAACCTATCATAGAAGTTCATAGCTCTCTGAAGATAGAGTCTGACAGAGGGAAAAGCTATAGTCTGAGAATCAAATAGTTAGAATTCTGACAGTTAATTGTCAGGGAAATGTCAGACTAAATAAAGAGAGTTCTCCGCAATCTTGACTTACTTTTGCATCAAAAATCAAAATTGATGCAAAATGAAACGAATCTTTACATTTTCTCTTATCCTATTATCTACATCCTTTGCCCATGCGCAGGATGTGGAGAAATCTGTCACACTCGAAGAAGTAACGGTGAAAGCTTCCAAGGTAGTCAACAAGCCCGATGGTATGATTATCTATCCTACCGATGCACAAAAGCAGGCTTCGAACAATGGTTACAGCATTCTTGAGAAACTCACACTTGCCAATATTCGTATTGACAACATCAGCCATACTATTACTGCTATTGATAACAGAGGTAGCGTGCAACTGAGAGTAAATGGCATTGTTGTAGGCAAACAGGAGATGTTGGCTCTCAATCCAAAAGATATTGCCAAGATAAATTTTATAAACAACCCCGGCGTTCGTTATGGCGAAAGCATTGCCTATGTAATTGATATAGTTACACGCAGGAGCGAGTGCGGTTATACTATTGGTACGGACATAACTTCGGCTCTTACCACCTTGCAAGGCGACGGCTCGGTGTATGGTAAATGGAACCACGGAAAGAGTGAATGGTCGCTTTCGTATGATGTGAGTGGATATAAAAACAAAGGCGAAAAGAGCAAGCAGTTGGCAGAATACACCTTGACAGACGGCAGTATCTACACTATTGAGCGAAACGATGTGGAGTCGCTTAGGAAAGCTATCGCACACGAGGCAAAGCTAACCTACAACTGGGCAGACTCCACAGCAACCGTCTTTCAAACATCCTTGAGTGGGACTTTCAATAACACCCCCGACAACTATAATATTAAGGACATCACGGATGGCAGTCGACAATACAGAGCGACAAGCCGGGATGACGACAAGAGCTATTCGCCTGTATTGGATATTTATTTCTTTCGTCAGTTCACTCCACGTCAGTCGTTTACAGCCAATGCAGTTGGCACCTATATCTCCACACAGACCAATAGTTTCTATGATGAGGGAACACCATATCAATATGCTGTAGACGGCAAAACGGCTTCTTTGCTTTCTGAAGTAATATATGAGAACAGGCTGAAGCCCTTTACTCTCTCCACAGGTCTGAACTATAGTTACAAATATACCAAGAACGACTATCGGGGTGACGCTTCCTCTTTGACCAGGACGAACAACAACCGCCTGTACGCCTTTACCGAAATCAAGGGCATGCTAAAGCAACTGCGCTATACATTAGGTACAGGTGCGAGTTATATCCATTACACTCAGAACGGTCACAGATACGACTACTGGACTTTCCATCCCAAGGCTTCGCTGACATATCAGTTCAATAACAATATGCAGTTGAGTTATACATATCAGATGCAGGACAAAGTGTCTCGCATTGCCATGACCAGTGATGCTACCGTCCGCACCAACAGTATGGAATGGACAGTAGGCAATCCCGACCTGAAGCCTTCACACGACATGGACCATCGGTTGCTGCTATCATATAACACCCAACGATTGCAAACCTTAGTGGAAGGCTACTACAAGCAATGCCTCAAACCTAACATGGCACACTACGAACGGACCCATGACAATCAATTCATCTATACACAGATCAATCAAAAGGAAATAGACGCATTGGATGTCATGGCATACGCCAGCTATTGGCTCTTGCCCGAGAAGCTTCAGATGGCCGCCAACGGAGGAATATACAGATGTTTCAATTTCGGCTACAACTATACACACTGCTACACATCATGGTACTACGCAAGCAACATCACGGCTTATCTCGGCAAATTCACATTGCAAGGATATGTAGACAACGGCAACCGATTCTTTGAGGGCGAGTCGAAAGGCTACAACGGAGCCTATTCCGCTCTGAAAGCATCCTACACCTGGCGCAACTGGCAATTCTCTTTGTCATGGGTCAATCCATTCCGCAGTCATTACAAGTCGTACGAGAACGAACTGCTGAACCGTAATCTGTATAAACACACGATTGGTTATTCTAAGGACAGCGGCAACCTATTGTCGCTCAACATCTCCTGGCGCATCAACCAAGGCAGCAGACATAAGTCGGCAGAAAAGACAATCAGCCTCAGCGATAAAGACAATGGTATCATAAAATAGATATGAACGATTTCTTTATACAATAGAAAGGCATATGAACAGACAAAAAGCCATCGCTGCAGTAGTAGCGATGGCTCATTATTTTATATAGTATTAATTTATTCCTCAACAGCTGCCTGAGCGGCAGCCAAACGTGCGATAGGCACACGGAATGGAGAGCAAGACACATAATTCAAGCCTACCTTGTGACAGAACTTAACAGATGAAGGCTCACCGCCATGCTCACCACAGATACCACATTTGAGATCTGGACGAGTGCCACGACCCTTCTTGACAGCCATCTCCACCAACTGACCAACACCTGTCTGGTCGAGAACCTGGAATGGATCGACATTCAGAATCTTCTTCTCCAAGTAAACTGGCAAGAAGCTGGCAATGTCGTCACGGCTGTAGCCGAATGTCATCTGAGTCAAGTCGTTAGTACCGAAACTGAAGTACTCAGCCTTTTTGGCAATATAGTCAGCTGTAAGGGCAGCACGAGGAATCTCAATCATGGTACCTACCTTGAATGGAATCTCAATGCCTTCCTGCTCGAAGAGTTCCTTGGCTGTGCTGCGGATTACCTGCTCCTGCATATCAAACTCGTTGACGATACCGATGAGAGGAACCATGATCTCTGGCTGAGGATCGAAACCTTCCTTCTTCAACTGGATGGCAGCACCCAGGATAGCCTTTGTCTGCATGGCGGTAATCTCTGGATAGGTATTACCAAGACGGCAACCACGATGACCCAACATTGGGTTGGCCTCACTCAGAGAGTTGACACGCTTCTGGATTTCCTCAACAGAGATACCCATCTCTTCAGCCATCGTCTTCTGACCTGCCAAATCGTGAGGAACGAACTCATGCAGAGGAGGATCGAGCAAACGAACGTTTACAGGATGACCGTCCATAGCCTTCAAGATGCCATAGAAGTCCTGCTTCTGATAAGGTAGAAGCTTGGCGAGAGCCTTCTCGCGACCTTCCTTCGTACCAGAAAGAATCATCTCACGCATGGCCTTGATCTTTTCATTCTCAAAGAACATGTGCTCAGTACGGCACAAGCCGATACCTACAGCACCAAAGTTGCGTGCCACCTCAGCATCATGAGGCGTATCAGCATTGGTACGAACTACCAACTTGGTGTATTTATCGCAAAGGTTCATCAACTCCGCAAAGTCGCCTGTCACCTCTGCAGGCTTGGTCTTTACCTCACCATTATAAACCTCACCTGTAGAACCATTCAGAGAAATGAAATCACCCTCGTGAAGCAGCACTCCGTCGATTTCTACAGTACGAGCCTTATAGTCTACATTGATTGCGCCAGCACCTGACACACAGCACTTACCCATACCACGAGCCACTACGGCTGCATGAGAAGTCATACCGCCACGGGCTGTCAAGATGCCTTCGGCGGCATTCATACCAGCCAAGTCCTCAGGACTGGTCTCGATACGAACCATGATTACGCGGTGTCCACTCTCGTGCCACTTCTCTGCATCATCAGCAAAGAATACGATCTGGCCGCTTGCAGCACCTGGCGAAGCAGGCAAACCGCGAGTCAGCACCTTGGCCTGCATCTGAGCAGACTTGTCGAATACTGGGTGCAGAAGTTCATCAAGCTTGTTGGGCTCACAACGCTTAAGAGCAGTCTTCTCATCGATTTCGCCCTCGTGGAGCAAGTCCATGGCAATCTTAACCATAGCAGTTCCAGTACGCTTACCATTACGAGTCTGAAGGAACCAGAGATGGCCTTCCTGTACGGTGAACTCCATATCCTGCATATCATGATAGTGCTTCTCCAACTTGTTCTGGATATCATTGAGCTGAGCAAAAATCTCTGGCATATTCTCCTCCATAGAAGGATATTTTGTAGCGCGAGTTTCCTCGTCAATGCCCTGGAGTTTTGCCCAACGTATAGAACCTTCCTTAGTAATCTGCTGTGGTGTACGGATACCGGCAACCACGTCCTCGCCCTGTGCATTGACAAGATACTCACCATTGAAGAGATTCTCACCTGTTGCTGCATCACGGCTGAAGCAGACTCCTGTTGCGGATGTATCGCCCATATTACCGAATACCATGGCCATAACAGATACAGCTGTACCCCACTCTGCAGGAATGCCTTCCATCTTGCGATAGAGGATGGCACGCTCGTTCATCCAGCTGTCGAATACGGCACAGATAGCGCCCCAAAGCTGATCCATAGGATTGTCGGGGAAGTCCTTGCCTGTCTGCTGCTTGATGGCTGACTTGAATGCCTTGACGAGTTGCTTCAGTTCTTCGACTGTCATTTCGTTGTCGAGAGTAATTCCGCGCTGCTTCTTCACGTCCATGATAATAGCCTCGAATGGATCGATGTCTTCCTTGTTGACAGGCTTCATGCCAAGCACAACATCGCCATACATCTGTACGAAACGACGATAGCTGTCGTAAGCGAAGCGCTCATTGCCAGTCTTGCGAGCCAATCCCTCTACTACCTCGTCGTTCAAACCAAGGTTGAGGATAGTATCCATCATGCCTGGCATAGAAGCACGGGCACCAGAACGAACACTGACAAGAAGAGGATTCTCCACGTCACCGAACTTCGAGTTCATCAAACTCTCAATATGCTGAACCGCCTTCTCTACTTCTTCTTTGAGAAGGGCTACAACGTCTTCCTTGCCTTTTTCAAAGTATTCATTACAAACATCGGTTGTGATAGTAAAACCGGGAGGAACGGGGACACCAATAAGATTCATCTCTGCCAAGTTGGCTCCCTTACCACCAAGCAAGTTTCTCATGTCGGCCTTGCCTTCCGCCTTACCATTACCAAAGGTATAAACTCTTTTTACACTCATAGTTGAATAGGTTTGTTATTTTTAGTTATTGTTTTTTTATGATGCAAATATACAACTTTAATTCTATTCCACCAAACATAAAACCAACTTTTTGCTATCTCCACATTACATTTTAGATTGTTTACGTACACACAGACACATTTTAAAGAGCAAACAATGCTACTACTCTATAAAAGCATCGTCATTCCGTATTCGGGGACTGTCTTTTTGCCTACCTGGCCATTACGACACAAAAGATTCCACGGTTCTATACACCTTATTATATATAGAGACCATGGAATATAGTAATGATAGCCAAGCGGGCAACGTTAAGAAAAACGATTACAGCTTGGACAGACGATCCAGATAATATTCTCTAACGTCATTCCAATGATAGTAAGGCCACATATCAGTCTTCACAGCCACATGCACTTCCTTCTCATTGTGAAGGAACTTCACCAGGATGTCGCCTTTCTTGTTCTCGAAGAAAACAATCTGGATATTCGCCGCCATCGGAGAAGCCTTGAAGTCGCACCAATGCTTGTACACCTCGGCAGGTCCGGCTACTGACACATCAAAGTTTTCTACCTGCAGCAGCGCCAACAAAGGAATCACGTTGCCGTCATGACCGAAACGCAAAGTGGCGGCAATCGAGCGATTCTTGATAGCAGAGTCTGCCGACTCGATGATATTCTGGACCAAAGACTTGGAGTTTGCCATCACAAGGCCCTTGCTTGCCAGAGGATTGGCATTGCCGATATAGAATCGGTAGTTGACGCACTGCCACAAATCGAACATTTCCTGTGCTGTGAACAGATCATAGAAAGACAATGGAGTCTCCATGTCCTGCATGTCTACTGCAATCCAGTACAAACTCCACATCAAGTCACGAGGATTTACCTCACAACGTATAAAGTCGGCATTGGAGAAGAGTGAAGCCACCAGACGGTCGGGCTTTACCTGAGCCTCTTCAAACTTGCGATATTCCTCTACCCATGGACCTTTCTCCCCATGAGTGAAAGCATTCGACTTGTCAGAATGATAGTTAAGATAATTCATGTATTTCTCGCTCATCTCGTAGCTGATGTCGAGCTGAGGATACAATCCCTTGAGACGATCGCCGAAAGCAGCCATACTCATTGCGCAACGGTAAACCACTGTAGAACGGGCAGAAACGTGACGCTTGCCACGGAACACATCAGGGAAGTTCTTTGCCATTCGCTCAGCGATACCCTGATGCTGACGCACACCAAGAGGAGTCAAATCTCCTGCACGTCCCTGAGCCTCAGCCCAAACCTGTCCCAGACGGTTCAACACATCCTTGCCCAATGTGGTAAGGCCGTTCACAGCATCAGCTTTCTGCATCAGTTGGAGAACCCACAGATAATCTCTGTCGCCCAAAAGATAACGTGAACCATGTCTTCCGTAATGGCTCACATAAAACGGCTTATAGCCTTTTGGAGCCGGAGTCAACTTTGCTTCTACCTTGGGATAAGCCAGATAAACACCACCAGCCTTATTCAGATCAGCACTAATTTCCTCAAAAGTTGTCTGCGCATGAACGCCCAGACCAAAAGTAGCCACCATGATGGCTAATACTTTCATTCTAAGTTTCTTCATGAATTCGTTTTATTTATAGTTTTAAATTGTCAGTTAGTGTACATTGATATCATGTTATTTCTTCTGCTTGAAACATTTCTTGCTCTAAACGACTACAAAGATAATACAATTAAACGATTCCACCATCATTTTTCCCCAAAAAACCTCAATATTCGGCTTTTACTCTGCTTTAGCCCGATTCCAGCCATCATAGACGACCAAAGCCAGTCATAATAGACGACCAAAGCCAGTCATAATAGATGACCAAAGCCGGCCATAATAGACGACCAAAACCGGTCATAATAGATGACCAAAGTCGGTCGTAATAGATGAGCAGGACAAGACACAAGAGAAGAACAACATCGGACACAAATAAAACCCGACAAGTACTTAGTAACCAAACGACTTGCAGAAAGACTAAGGATAAAAAATATCTACAAGTCTTTCATGGTTCACATTTTTTTTTGTAACTTTGCAACCAAAATTTAAAAGAATCATGGCAAGAAAGAAAAAACCATTACCATTACTCGAAAATGTCACCATAGAAGCCGTAGCCGCTGAGGGTAAATGCATCACGCACGTAGACGACAAGGTTGTCTTCGTCCCATTCTGCGTACCAGGCGACATAGTAGACCTGCAGGTAGTAAAAAAGAAACATAAATACTGCGAAGCCAAAGTGGCTCGCTTCATCCAGAAAAGCAAAGTTCGTCAAGAGCCTATGTGCGAGCATTTCGGCATCTGCGGCGGCTGCAAATGGCAGAATCTTCCCTACGAGGAGCAGATAAAGGCCAAACAGCAACAGGTGGAAGACCAGCTCACACGCATCGGAAAGATAGAACTGCCCGACTTCCGCCCTATCATGGGAAGTGTGAAGACTCAGGAATATCGCAACAAGATAGAGTTCGGCTGCAGCAACAAGCGCTGGTTCACAGCCGAGGAGCTCGCCCTGCTGCCAAAAAAAGAAGACGACACTGTGACCTCGCTCAAGGAACGCCATGCGCAGAATGCTATAGGTTTCCACATCACAGGCGCTTTCGACAAGATTTACCCCATCAAGAAATGCTGGCTGATGGACGATCTCTGCAACGAGATTCGCAACTTTGTCTTCGAGTATGCCGATTCGCATGACTATACTTTCTACGATCTCCGTGAACAGCACGGATTGCTGCGCGACATGATGATACGCAACTCCAACACCGGAGAATGGATGCTCGTATTCCAGTTCCATTACGACGAGGAGGGCGATGAGCAGAAGGCTCTCGAGCTGATGCAGCAAGTGGCCGACAAATTTCCACAGATCACATCACTCATGTACGTGGACAACCAGAAGGGAAACGACACCTTCAACGATCTGGAACTGAGCCTCTTCAAGGGCAACGACCATATCTTTGAGTCGATGGAAGACCTGAAGTTCAAGGTCGGACCAAAGAGTTTCTATCAGACCAATACCGAACAAGCTTACCACTTGTACTGCGTGGCACGCGAGTTTGCCAACCTTACAGGCAAAGAACTCGTGTACGACCTCTATACAGGAACAGGAACCATAGCCAACTTTGTGGCACACAAAGCCAAGAAGGTAATAGGAATCGAATACGTGCCTGAGGCTATCGAAGATGCAAAAGTCAACTCGCAGGTAAACAATATCGAGAATACGCTCTTCTATGCAGGCGACATGAAGGACATTCTGACAAACGACTTCATTGCGCAGCATGGGCGACCCGACGTCATCATCACCGATCCACCACGTGCAGGAATGCATCCAGATGTCATCCAAGTCATCCTGAATGCTGCACCAGGCCGCATTGTGTATGTAAGCTGTAACCCTGCCACTCAGGCACGCGACCTTCAACTGATGGACGACTATTACAAGGTAGGAGCCGTACAGCCCGTCGACATGTTCCCTCATACACCGCATGTAGAGAACGTGGTACTGCTTGAAAAACGAAGCGATGCCGACATCAAGCAGAAACTCAAGGAGCGCAAGGAACGAGAGCAAGCGATAGCAGAAGCCAAGGCTGCCAAAGAGGCTGAGGCACTTGCCAAGGCTGAAACTCAAGCAGAAGACCTGACCGAAGAAGAACAGAAAGCCTGCCAGGCTTAGCAATATTCTCCCCCAACAACATTCCCTCCTCGGTAATTCTGAAAGAACATGGATTTCCGAGGAGGATTACTCAAAGAATCACAACACAATCTAAACTTATTAAGTGACGAAAAGAACAAATAATATTTTCGCCATTACCAAACCAAAACAGAGAGACATATAAAAAATGAAAAGAGTATTCCTGATGGCGACTCTACTCGCCATGACTTTATTCTCGGCCTCAGCGCAGGAGAAAGAAAAGAGGTGCATACAACTGCCCTCATGGTTAGACAACCTGAAATTGTCGGGCTACGGCATGACACAGTATCAATACATCGGACAGGAAGGAGCAAAATCCAATACCTTCAACATCCGCATGGCGCGTATTGCACTCGAAGGCCGCATAGCTGGAGATTTCTACTGGAAAACCCAAATACATTTAAATGGCAACACATCCAACTTGGGCAGCAGTCCAAGAATGGTTGACCTGTTTGCTGAATGGCAGAAATATGAGATGTTCAAGGTAAAGATCGGTCAGTTCAAAAACCCATTTACCTTCGAGAACCCCATACACCCCATCGTACAGGGATTCATGAGTTACTCACAGAATGTAAGCAAGCTGGCAGGTTTCAGCGACCGTGCCGGAGAACACGCCTCCAATGGCCGCGACATCGGACTACAGTTCCAGGGCGACTTCCTCAAGAACACCAACGGCCGTAACCTGCTGCATTATCAAATAGGTGTGTTCAACGGACAAGGCATCAACACAAAGGACGTAGACAATCAGAAAAACATCATTGGCGGAGTATGGGTCATGCCTGTCAAAGGAATGCGCATCGGTGCCTTCGGATGGACTGGCTCTTATGCACGCAAGGGAACATGGAACGACGACGAGCAGGGCAATATCTTATATCAGAAAGACGCTGCCGGAAACCCTGTTCTCGATGAAGAGGGAAATCCGAAAAAAGAAACTTTCTCGGGCGTACGCAAACTGTCACAAAACCGATATGCCTTCTCCTTCGAGTACAACGTGAACGACTGGACACTCCGTTCAGAATACATTCATTCCACAGGTATGGCATTTGCCAAAAGCATCACCAACCACGGAGATGCCGACTCGAAAAACTGCAATCTGAACGGCAAGATAGGCAATAAGGCCCAAGGCGTTTACGCACTCGTCATTGCCCCTATAGTGAGCAAGAAGCTCTATGCCAAGGCACGCTACGACATGTATCAGGCCAACGGCAAGACCGACATGATGAGAACGCAATATGAGGCTGGTCTGAATTATCACATCAGCAAGAACTTCACCATCCTCACAGAATATGCGCTCATCAACGACCGCACTCTACAGAAGCACAACTACTCCATGGCAGACATAGAGGTTTGCTTCCGATTCTAAGGACTTGTTTTTACTCTGCCGCCATAACAAGGAAAGATGCCCGTAAGCAAAATATATTCAACTCAACTTTCGCAAATGGGGAAGTTAAAGAATTTAAAGAAGTTAGAGAAGTTAAAGCCATATGTTTTACAACTAAATTTACAACCCAAAAGGCTATTGGCTATAACTTCTAACGACCGAAGGGAGTGATAACTTCTTTAACTACTATAACTTCCGTACATGCGAAACTTCAATATTCAATAAAAAACGACTTGGCAGAAATGCCAAGTCGGAAATATTAACTATAAGTAAAAGAGTATGCAAATGGAATCAGAACAAAGTACACATCGTACACACCATTCGCGCCATACACATCAACACAGCAGCACGTCCATGCGTGCATGCAGCCCACGACACAAAAAGCGCTTGATATTTAGCAAGTTGCTATTCGCTTTTCTTCTCGTTTGCGCCTTGCTTGTCATTGCCGTCTGCGTATGGATTACGATTTATGGCATTTACTAAAATGAATAGGAGAAACCCACAGAGGCGAACTCCTTAAATTGCCAGTAGCTTTGACCATCCTTGCGTTGGACCCCATCGTCGAATCGAGGATAGATAAAAACATTAGTGGAGATGTAGCGATTGAACTGAAAGGTTATCGTGTTCTCCCACTCCAATTCAGCACGCTTGTATGTGGTATAACCATACAAGCGTGTTTTCCATCTCAGGTTGTCAGCAAGCACCCAGTTCAAGTCAATCGTACATTCCGAACCATAGTCGGTCATTCCATGATGTCCCTCATCAAGACCATATCGGGTGGCAAGGTCAACACGACCAACATACTTCCAGTTAAGCGCAAAAGGTGCTATATGCACACTTCCCTTAAGACGGTGGTTGAGCCAGTCTACAGAATAGTCCATACCGACAGAGAGGTTGAGATTGAATGGCGAGAAGAAATCAGAATAAATCTTTTTGTCATTACTCTTCACACCATGCGTAAACTGAGTCTGGGCTATGAGCTGCAGAGTGTAGTACCAGCGCTTGGTGGCCTGCAGACCAACCTTGCCGGTATAACGTATCAAGTCTTCTGTGGTTTTGTACTTGTGAATAGTATCGCCACGCGATGTCTGATAACCAAGACGCAATTCCAACTTGTTGTCCCACTTCACCTTCTGCTTGTTGTTGTAGTTGGCCTGCATGGTTACACTACCCAAGAGCGAATAGTTACTCTCGCCTCCCTTATACCAGTTGTCCGACACATAGTTCTGCAAGAACTGAAGATAATAGTCGCCCCTGAAAGTCCAGAAGTTAGGCTTCGTCACCAAAATATCCATCGGAGCCACAGTAGGCTCAATAGCCACTGGTGCGACCTCTTTAACAATATCTGTAGCAACATGACGCGGAGCTGGTTCAGAGACAATCGGTGCACCCACACTCTCAAGGTGACTTTCGTGCACTCTCACCAAGTCGGGACGGTTCAGATACACATGCATCAGAGCCTGGTCGATAGCCGCCTGCAAAGAATCGGCAACAACACACTTCCCCGGAGCAAGCCGCAGAAAGCGGGCAGCTGGTTCATGATAAAAAGTAAGAGGAATAAAGAGTTGCGAATAACAACTATTGATCTTGGGCTTCACCAACGAGTCAATACGCTGTCTGCTTGCAGTCAACGAGTCCATATATTCTGCCACCCTGTCTTTCTCTACCTTTTTCTTACCGTATCCAACCCTTTGTGCACACACCATTCCTGTCACACAAAAGGCCAACACTAATAAATAATATCTTAAATTCATACTAAGCTTATTCATATTTGGGCACAAAGGTAACAAATAATTCATAAAAGCCACGCCAATATTTACAATAATTTTGGCTAATTCATAATTTTATAGTAACTTTGCAGCCAAAATATTCTAATTTAAATATAAAACATCGTGGCTGAAACAAAGTACATCTTCGTTACCGGTGGTGTGGTTTCTTCCTTAGGTAAAGGTATCATATCATCATCCATCGGAAAGCTTCTGCAAGCCAGGGGCTACAACATTACAATTCAAAAGTTTGACCCATACATCAACATCGATCCGGGCACACTCAATCCATACGAGCATGGTGAGTGCTATGTGACGGTAGATGGAATGGAAACGGATCTTGACCTCGGTCATTACGAAAGATTCACGGGCATCCAGACAACAAAGGCCAACTCGCTCACTACAGGACGTATATACAAGGCAGTTATCGACAAGGAACGACGTGGCGACTATCTTGGCAAAACCATACAGGTAGTCCCTCACATCACCAACGAGATAAAACGCAATGTAAAATTGCTGGGGCAGAAGTATCACTACGACTTTGTCATCACAGAGATTGGTGGCACTATAGGCGACATAGAGAGTGCTCCATATATGGAAGCCATCCGACAGTTGAAATGGGAAATGGGCAAGAATGCTCTCAATGTGCACCTTACCTACGTGCCCTACCTGAAAGCAGCTGGCGAGTTGAAGACCAAGCCTACCCAACACTCCGTCAAGGAACTGCAGAGCGTAGGTATTCAGCCCGACATTTTGATTCTCCGCACAGAGAAACATCTCGAAGAGGGCATACTGAAGAAAGTGGCAAGTTTCTGTAATGTGGATATCGACTGCGTTATCCAGAGTGAAGACCTGCCAAGTATCTATGAGGTACCTGTCAACATGCAGAACCAGGGACTCGATACCGCCATCCTTCGCAAGATGGATGAGCCGATAGGCGAAAAGCCAGCATTAGGTCCTTGGAAAGCATTCCTCGACCGACGCAACAACGCCACTGAGGTTGTCAATATTGGTTTGGTGGGTAAATACGACTTGCAGGACGCCTACAAGAGTATTCGCGAAAGCCTTTCTCATGCAGGAACCTACAATGACCACAAGGTGAATATCACATTCATCAATTCAGAATATCTGACAGAAGACAATGTGGCAGAACGACTGAAAGGTCAGGACGGTATAGTCATCTGCCCGGGATTCGGTCAGCGGGGAATAGAGGGCAAGATAATAGCTGCTCACTATACCCGCACCCACGACATTCCCACCTTCGGCATTTGCTTAGGCATGCAGATGATCGTCATCGAGTTTGCCCGCAATGTCCTGGGTTACAAAGACGCAAACTCTCGAGAAATGGACGAGAAGACTCCACACAATGTCATCGACATCATGGAGGAGCAGAAGAACATATCAAATATGGGTGGCACCATGCGATTGGGAGCATACGAATGTGTGCTGAAACAAGGTTCGCGCGTGTTCAATATCTATAAGAAAGAACACATACAGGAACGTCATCGCCATCGCTATGAGTTCAACAACAATTTCCAGCAGGAGTTTGAGAAGCATGGCATGATGTGCGTGGGACGAAATCCCGAAAGCGACTTGGTAGAAATCGTAGAGATTCCAGGCCTGAAGTGGTACATCGGTACTCAGTATCATCCAGAATACCAGAGCACCGTGCTGAAGCCACACCCACTGTTTATGGACTTCGTCAAAACAGCAATTGAAAACAAAAAATAAATATGAACAAAAACAACATTATCGGTTTCCTCCTGATAGCCCTTGTACTGATTGGGTTCAGTTGGTACTCACAGCCTTCTGCCGAAGAGCAGAGAGCAGCATTCGTTCAGGACTCCATCGCTAAGGCAAAACACGCCGAGATGGAAAAAGCTAACAAGGCTGCGGCGCTGCAGCGACAGGCTGAAGCTAAAGCCAAGGTTGAGGCTGACTCAACAGCCCTCTTCTACTCAGCTTTGAAGGGCAAGTCTCAGAAAATCGTTTTGAGTAACGAGAAAGTTGAGCTGACCCTCAACACCAAGGGTGGTACTGTCGAGAAGGCTGTAGTAAAGGGTTATGTGGGTCACGACCTCAAGGTAAAAGACGGCTCAAAAGACAAGAAGGACGTAACTCTCTTCGATGGCAACGACCAGAGCCTCAAGTTCATGCTCGAGGCTAAGGAAGCCAACATTATCACAAGTGACCTTTACTTTATTCCATCAAATGTCACAAAGACATCTGTCACCATGACAGCAGAGGCTGCTCCGGGCAAGACTCTCACTATGACTTATACATTGGGCAAGGACTACATGCTCCACATGAGCCTTCAGGTACAGGGCATGGCTGGATTGTTCTCGCCTAATTATAGCAAGATGGATGTTGACTGGAGCGACAAGGCCCGTCAACAGGAGCGCGGCTTCATGTTCGAGAACCGTTACACTACCCTCACCTATCACGATGTAGAGGGAGGTACCGACCATCTGAACGAGACAAGCGAGAAGATCGACGAGAAAATCGAAGAAACCATAGACTGGGTGTCTTTCAAGAACCAGTTCTTCTCTGCCATCATGATATCCAAGGACAACTTCGACAAGGATGCCTTCATGACTTCTATCCCTCAGGAGAAGGGCTCCGGCTATCTGAAGCAGTTCCAGGCTAAGATGAAGACCGCTTTTGACCCAACTGGAAAGAAGGCTTCTGAGTTTGAGTTCTACTTCGGACCTAACGACTTCCAGATTCTGAAGAATACAGAGAAGGAAAGCACCTTCGGCAAGGACCTGGAGTTCCAGAAGCTTGTATACTTAGGATGGCCTATCGTCCGCTGGATTAACCGTTTCTTCACAATCTATGTATTCGACTGGTTGAGTAAGATATTCCCTATGGGTATCGTGTTGATTCTCATTACCCTGCTCCTCAAGCTTATCACCTACCCTATGGTAAAGAAGAGCTACATGAGTTCTGCCAAGATGCGCGTACTCAAACCAAAACTCGAAGCTGCTACCGCTCAGTATAATAAGCCAGAGGATCAGATGCAGAAGCAGCAGGCTATGATGGCTGAATATGCCAAATATGGTGTCAGCCCATTATCTGGTTGTATCCCTATGCTGATTCAGTTGCCTGTTTGGGTTGCAATGTTCAACTTTGTGCCTAATGCTATTCAGCTTCGTGGTGAGAAGTTCCTGTGGATGAGTGATCTGAGTACCTACGACCCCATCATCGAGTGGAATATCAACATCTGGTTGATAGGCGATCACTTGAGCCTTACCTGTATTCTCTTCTGCGTGGCCAACCTCCTCTACTCTTGGATGACCATGCGCCAGCAGCGCGACCAGATGGTAGGCCAGCAGGCTGATCAAATGAAGATGATGCAGTGGATGATGCTCATCATGCCTCTGATGTTCTTCTTTATGTTCAACGACTACTCATCTGGTTTGAACTTCTACTACTTCATCTCTCTGTTCTTCAGTGCAGCCATCATGTGGACCTTGCGCAAGACCACCAACGACGAGAAGCTCCTTGCTATCCTTGAGAAACGTTATCAGGAGAACAAGAGCAATCCTAAGAAGGCAAGCGGATTGATGGCAAGAATGCAGGCTCTGCAGGAATTGCAGCAAAAACAGCAAGCTGAACTTGCACGTAAGCAGGCAGAATTGAACGAGAAGAAAAAGAACCTCGGAAAATAAAGAAACTTACAACGCATAACAAATGATTGTTTGTATCGCATAGGGGTGTTACACCTTATTATATATATACCTTATTATATATATAGGCAAACTTCATTAAACAAGAAAGAGTGTAATGAATCACTTCACGAAGTATTCATTACACTCTTTTTTTAGACATAAATAAACAAACATCTCCGATATTAACCTTTATTCCATTTCATAAAATCACCACTAAATAAAAAAACAGCAAAAGCCATATAACACTAACAATCAATACCTTACATATTCACAACCACTTATTTTCACCACTTAATGATTTAATCAACAAACATTTTGTTACTTTTTTTATTACTTTTGCATGAGCAAACATAGCACAGTCCACAAAGACAAAAGCTATAAAAAAGAGATATACAAAAAATCAAATAACAAAAATTTAAATTTATGAGAAAAGCAAAAAGTAATGCGATGTTGCGAGGATTAGCATCTACAGCACTCGTTCTATTAATCTCGGCTACTGCCTGGGGTCAAAAGATGAAGATTACTGGCACTGTAATCGACAACACCAATGAACCCATTATTGGAGCTTCTGTTCTTGAAAATGGAACGCAAAATGGTGTTGCCACCGATTTGGATGGACATTTTACCATCGAAGTACAACAAGGTGCCAAACTCAAGATTTCTTATATTGGCTATAAGAATAAAGAAGTAAAGGCTTCAAATGGCATCAAAATCACACTTGAAGAGGAAGCTAACATGCTAAATGAAGTAGTTGCCATCGGTTATGGCTCAGTGAAGCGTAAAGATGTTACTACTGCTGTTTCAAGCGTGTCGGCGAAGGATCTTTCTACACGTCCTATCGTATCTGCAGCTGCTGGTATGCAGGGTAAAGCAGCAGGTCTACAAATTTCACAAGCCAATGGTCAGCCAGGTGCTTCCCCCACCATACGTGTACGTGGTACTACATCATTGAATGGTAGCAACGACCCACTCTATGTGGTAGATGGTGTGCCTATGACCAATATTGACTTCTTGGCTGCTGATGATATTGACAATATCCAAGTATTAAAGGATGCATCTTCAGCTGCCATCTATGGTTCTCGAGCAGCTAATGGAGTTATCATTATCGGAACCAAGCAGGGAAAAACAGGTGTGGCAAAAATCAGCTTGAATGCACACTATGCGTTTAATACTGTACGCGATAATCAAGAATCACTCAATGCTGCACAGTATAAAGAATTGATGGATGAGATTGGTAGGGTAAAACTCCCTGAAGGTTTGAAAGACATGACCGACTGGAAAGACGAGGTTTTCCGCACTGGAAACGTACAGGACTACCAGATCTCTATCACTAATGGAACAGAAAAAATGAGATACTTCATCTCTGGTGGTTATACGGGTGAAAATGGTGTCATCAAGAAGTCAAGTTACAAGCGTTACAATTTCCGCGCATCTATTGAAAACGACATTCGTAAGTGGCTGCGCCTTAATGCAAGCGTAACCTATTCTGACTATACCAACAAGGGTACAGGTATTATTTCTGGTACGGGTTCTAACCGTGGCGGTGTAGTTACGGCTATCGTCAATACGCCTACTTACGCTCCTGTATGGAATCCTGAGAATCCAAATCAATTTTACAACAACTTCTATGGCGTAAATATCACTTCACCTGCTGAGAATATAGCCCGAACACAGAACAACAAATCTGCATACAATCGTTTGTTGGCTACAGGAAAAGCAACAGTTACCTTCATGCCTGAGTTGACGTACAACCTGTCTTTGTCTTTCGATCGCACACAAGGCACAACAACCAACTTCCTCGACCCTATCTCTACAACCATTGGTCGTCAGGAATTTGGAACAGGCTATGATGGACGTAATATCAGCAGTGTTATCGTATGGGACAATGTGGTGAATTACAAAAAAGCTTTGGGTAAACATAACTTTGATGCCATGGCAGGTAGTTCATGGACTCAAAGCAAGTGGAGCCAAAACTATATCAATGGTAGCAACTATGCGAATGATAACTTCCCTACTCTGAATGCTGCCAACAAGATTTCCTGGACAGGAACTGGCTCTTCTGCTGCTGATTGGGCTATCTTCTCTACCTTCGCTCGTTTACAATACAACTGGAACGACACCTATATGGTAACAGCCAATATGCGTGCTGATGGTTCTTCCAAGTTAGCTCCTCACCATCGTTGGGGTTATTTCCCATCTTTCTCTGGAGCTTGGCGTGTGAGCAATGAGAAATTCATGAAGGATATCAAGTGGATAGACGACTTGAAGATTCGTGGTGGCTGGGGACAGACTGGTAACCAGAGTGGCTTGGGCGACTATAGTTATTTGGCAAGATACAATATCAATCGTGTACAATGGTTTGGTGAGGGCAAAGACGCCAACGCTATACCTACATTCACACAAGGCAACTTGAGCAACCCTGAGTTGACATGGGAAACAACAACACAGACTAACATCGGACTCGACCTGACTGTATTAGGAAACCGCTTGACTTTCTATGCCGATTACTATTACAAGAAGACCAAGGATATGCTGATGAACATCACCCTTCCTGCAGGAAGTGCAGCTGCAACAAGTCTTACCTATAATGGCGGTTCGATGAGCAATAAGGGTTGGGAATTTGCTTTCTCCTCAAAGAACTTGATTGGAACATTTAAGTGGAACACCGACTTTAACATCTCATTCAATAAAAACAAGTTGGAAAGTCTGGCTCTAACGCAAGTATATTATGATGCTTATACCACCGACTATGTCAACGAACCAGTTGTACGCAACACTCCCGGCATGCCTTTAGGCAGTTTCTGGGGATATGTAGCAGAAGGGGTTGATCCTGAAACTGGTGACATGAAGTACAAGGACGTAACTGACGACGGACACGTTTCTGCAAGTGATCGTACCTATATCGGTGACCCTAACCCTGACTTCACTTTCGGTATGACCAACACCTTCTCATATAAAGGTTTGAATCTCAGTATTCTTATTCAGGGAAGTTATGGAAACGACATCTATAATGTCTCCCGAATGGAAACAGAAGGAATGTATGATGGCAAGAACCAAAGCACCAAGGTATTGGCACGCTGGAGAATTCCAGGACAAATCACCAACGTACCTAAAGCTAAGTGGGACATCCGTAACTCTACCTACTTCGTAGAGGATGGCAGTTATATTCGCTTAAAAGATATCTCCCTCTCTTACGATGTTCCACGCAAACTGATCTCACGCTTCGGACTGACTCGTTTGCAGCCATACGTATCAGCTACCAACCTGATTACCCTTACCGATTATTCTGGTATGGATCCAGAGGTCAATCAGTATGGTAATAGTGGTAGTGTACAAGGCATCGACTGGGGCACATACCCTCTCAACAAAAGCATAGTATTAGGTGTAAAAGTTGAATTCTAAAAATCATGACAACAATGAAAACATATAATAAGATCAAGACTTTAGCGCTCGGTAGCTTAACCATGATATCATTGGCAAGTTGCTCACTCGACTATGAGCCTATATCCGAGCCTTCAGAAATAACACAGGGCACCCAGACAGAAACATCCACAGCTGTTTTAAAGGATAAGGATGCCGCAGAAGCACAACTCAAGTCTCTCTATGAATTGTTCCGCAACCGCCAGGAACACACCCATCTCGATTATCTTTTGATAGGCGACTCTCATAGTGATAATGCGTATGCTGGTACTACAGGAGCTGAGGTGGTGCCTTACGAAACCAACTCTATCGATGCCAGCAACTCTGTTTTGAGCCGAGACTGGAATCGATACTTAGAGGATATCGCTCAAGCCAATGTGCTCATCAATGGCGTAGAACAACTGAAGGAAAGTGGTCAAATCTCAGATACAGAATATCATTCCTATAAGGCTCAAGGAGAAATTTTCCGTGCATTGATGATGTTCCGAATGGCACGCCTTTGGGGCTCATTCCCTGTTATTACAACCATTGCACAAACGATCACCTCTGATAACATCAATGAGGTATACCCTACTTACTATCCTCCTCGTAAATCACCCAAGGAGTGCTATGAACAGATTATTGCCGACTTGACAGATGCTGAAAAATATGCTCCTGACAATGATAATTCTGACCGCACCAAGATGACCAAGACTGTAGCTCAAGCTATGCTTGCCAAGGTCTACGCCGAAAAGGAAGTACAAGATTACGATAAAGTAATAACCTACGCTGATAAGGTAATCAAGACAACAGGTGTAGAACTTGAAGATAGTTACGAAACTCTCTGGGGATACGATGAGACTACCAAGGATTGCCTGAAACGTAATACCAAAGAAGGTATTTTGGAGGTTCATTGGACAACAGGTGGCGGAAACTGGGAAACATGGATGTACGGACGCCAGTTGGACAACTGGGATTACTATTTCACATGGGCAAAGTGGATTACTCCTTCGCGCGACATCATCAACGACTTTGAAAAAGAAGGCGATGAAATACGCAAGAATCAGGCTATTGTATATTATGCATGTACATGGAGCAACTATTATCCAGCCTCCAATTACCCATTCATGTATAAGTTGCGTTCTTCCTACAGCAACATTTATTGGATTCGACTCGCTGACATTATCCTCATGAAGGCAGAGGCGGAAGCCTATAAGGGCAACCTTGATGAGAGTGCGAAACTCGTAAACCAGATTCGTAAACGTGCCAAACTGAAGGAACTGACTTCTGATAAGACAAACAGCAAGGAAGCTATGATAGAAGCCGTGCTTCACGAACGCCGTTTAGAGCTTGCCTTTGAGGGAGAGCGTTGGTTCGATCTATGCCGCAACAACAAAGTAGAAAAATATCTCAATGGTATTGACAATCGTGATAAAGGCCGCATCAAACAAGTTAAACTGTTTGACAGTAACTCTTACCTGTTGCCTATACCACAGACGGCTCTCGACCAGAACACTAACCTGGTACAAAACCCTGGTTACTAATCACAATCTCAAAATGTGAAGATAAAATTATTTCAAATATAAAAAACTCAACTTTCGCAAAAGGGGAAGTAAAAAAAGTTAAAGAAGTTAGAGAAGTTAAAGCCATATGCTTTATAACTAAATATACAACAAAAAAGGCTATTGGCTATAACTTCTAACGACCGAAGGGAGTGATAACATCTTTAACTACTATAACTTCCGTACATGCGAAACTTCTATAAAAAAGAACTATTCATATGAAATACCATAACCATAAAATTATGATGTTTATCTGCGCCACAGCATTTTCTGTGACAGCATGCAGCAGTAGTAATTCATTCTCAGATCCAATTGATTTTGAGACTCCAAGCGAAGCTCCCAACCCTATACCTACACAAGGAACAGCCAAGACTTTTACCACAACAGCCGATGGCATATATTCCTTGGCAGAGGGAGAAGCCAAACTTTTTGATGGTGTATCTATGGCACCAACAACCATCGAAATAGACAAAAATAAGAAATTTCAGACTATCGATGGTTTCGGATATGCCATCACCTACTCTTCTTGCTACAATCTCATGCAGATGAATCCAGAGGCTCGCCAGGCTCTCTTAAAGCGCATTTACTCCACTACAGAGGGATATGGCGTTAGTTACGCCCGCATCTCATTAGGTTGCAACGATTTCTCGAGTACTGAATATACTTATTGCGATAAAAAGGGAAGCGAGAACGATCCTATCAGTAATTTCGAACTTTATAGCGATGAGAACAACTATGTGATTCCTATATTAAAGGAAATCTTGTCTATCAACCCAAGTTTAAAAATCATAGCAGCACCATGGACTTGTCCTAAATGGATGAAAGTTGCTGACATCGATACCAAGACTCCAAAGGACTCCTGGACTGACGGACACCTCAACCCTGATTACCGTGAGACCTACGCCAAGTATTTTGTGAAGTTCATCAACGTGATGAAAGAAAAGGGTATCAATATCTATGCTGTAAGTCCTCAAAATGAACCATTGAACAAGGCCAACTGCGCTTCTCTATATATGCCATGGCAGGAAGAAGCTCCTTTCGTAAAGGCTTTGGCTACCGAGTTCAAGAGAAGTGGTCTTACAACCAAGATATATGTCTTCGACCATAATTACAATTACGACAATATAGCAGACCAAGAAGATTATCCTATTAAACTCTACAATGCTATCGGTGACAATTTTGAAGGTTCCGAGTTGGTTGTTGGAGCTGCATATCATGACTATGGTGGCAACAACAATGAATTGACAGATATCCATAACCAACGCCCCGACAAGGAACTTATCTTTTCAGAATCAAGTATTGGTACATGGAATAATGGACGCGACTTAAGCAAACGTCTGATGGCAGATATGAAGAATGTAGCACTCGCTACTGTCAATCAAAACTGCAAGGCCGTACTCGTTTGGAACTTGATGCTCGACAACAAAATGGGTCCCAATCTTGATGGTGGATGCCAAACTTGCTATGGCGCCATCGACATCAATCAGAATGGGTACAATCAGTTGAGCTATAATTCTCATTATTACATCATCAACCACATGGCAAGCGTGGTGGCTCCTGGTGCTGTTCGTATCGGTACTACTTCACGTACCATTAATGACAGCAAGATAACTCATGCAGAATTTTTGAATCCTGACGGAAGCCTTGCTGCTGTTATCATCAACGAGGGAGATGAGACAAAATCTATCAATCTAAGCGATGGCATCCATAACTTTACATGCAATGTACCTGCTAATGGTGTTATTTCGTGCAAATGGAATAAATAAAGAACTTCATTTTAGTAATTAATCAACAATAGATACAACCATTATGAAACATATCAAATATTATATCATAGCATTGCTCGCTCTACCACTAATGGCAGCTTGCAGTGAAGACGACTACAATGCTCCTACACCTACTGGAAATCCAGTGATGAGCTATAGCGCTCCTACTACAGCAGTATGGATGGGCGAAGAGGTAGAAGTGAAAGTAGACTGTAAGGATGAGGCGGGCGTAGCTCTCTCTACCTTGAAAGCCAACTTGCTTTTCAGCGGTCAGAGTGTAGACGCAACAACTATCCGTACCAAGGAGCCGGGTGAATATCTTGTCAAGCTCAAAGTACCTTACGTTCAGAGCATTCCTGATGGCAAGGTTGATATACAACTCACTTTGCAAAATGTGTCGACAAAGGCAAATACTGAGACGTTATCATTCGACATCAAGCGTCCGCACTTTACAAACTTGCAATTTATCTGTGCAGACGGAACCAAGTATGACATGACCGAAGTTGACAATTTCTTATATCAGACTGTCCTTCCCAACACAAAGAAGACCTTTAAGGGATATTTCGCTACCAAAGATGGCAAGTTCGTATTTGGTTCAAGTACAGGAAAGGACATCAATTTGGGCGAAACCAACAACTTCAACTTCTCGTCAGAGAATACTGATCATGTAGTCGTTACTTTCGATGCCAAGAACTATACTGCAGGACCTACAGATGTTTTACCAGTCACCATGCTCGATTTTTCCGATTCTGATGCGGGCAAGACTTGGGTAGGAGATATTAAACAAGGTGCTACCTGTAATCTTACTATCAATGGCGACAATTTACCAGACGACTGGTACTACGACAATGATTGGTTCCAAAAAGAAGAAGATGGTACCTACACCTTCAAGGCCATCACAGGCAGATACACCGTACAGGCTGACTTCACTCATAAGTCTTTCCGCATCTGGACAATGAATGGAAACGAGCCTATGGCATTGAACGCTGATGGTACTGGCGCTATTTGGATAATAGGAAACGAAGGAATCAACAAACCTACTTGGAACGCTGTAAATCATGGTTGGTGGACTGGCACCGATTCTGATGTCTGTCTCACTCCTATCAAGGATAAGGTATATCAGGTTACACTCACCATAGGCAAGCAACTCAGAGCTACAGACGTAAACTTCAAATTCTTCGGTCAGGCAAACTGGGGTATTGAGTTCAAGGGTAAGGATAACAGCCATCTCATCTCAACTGAGAGCGAGGTATTCGGCATCGGTGACGGTAACGGTCACGACAACGGCAATGTTTATCTGAAAGATGGAGTAGAACTGAAGGATGGCGAGACATACGTTCTTACAGTTGACTTGACTGCCGGTGTAGACAAGGCAGTTCTCAAAGTAGAAAAGAAATAAAAAAACGTGACTTGTAAACCCATCTAAAAGAAATTAAAAGTAGATTTAGGTTTAGAACTGAAATATAGGTATTTAGATTTGTTTGAAGGCTGTTCCAAGTGATTGGGGCAGCCTTTTTCGTAATGAACTATCACGTAGATGTCATTTACTGAAGTTTCACATGTACGGAAGTTATAGTAGTTAAAGAAGTTATAGCCAATAGCCTTTTTCGTTGTATATTTAGCTATAAAACATATGGCTTTAACTCCTTTAAATTCTTTAAATTCTCTAACTTCTTTAACTTCCCTTTTCACAAAAGTTGAATTATAAAAAGAAAAAACATGCCAAACATTTGGCATTATCCACTAAAAAACTTATCTTTGCATTTGAATGTTTGCTTACTCAGTAGAACAGGCTTAAGTTAAATTCTATTTTAATCTTACAACAAACAAAGCATAATGAAAAAGATACTGTCTTTGATATATATATTGTGCTTCTCTGCACTAACTTCAAGTTTTGCTCAGAATAAAAACATAAAAGACTTATACGAGCAACTTGATCAGGCTATCGAACAATCACAATACTATATCAACCAAAAAGAAAGCCGCATCACTAAAATCAAAAAACAGAGCCGGCAAGGACATACACCCCAACAACTCCTAACCGCATATTACAAACTATACGAAGAATACAAAGCATACCAAAGCGACTCTTCTATTTATTATATTCACCAAGCCATCGACTTGGCAAAAAGAAACAACATGAAGAGCGACATTACCAAGTTGAGAAGCTTACTTGCTTTGCAATATTCAACATCAGGAGCTTTCACGGAGGCACTTCATGTTCTACAAAGTATCGATAAAAAAACTTTGAATAACTCTAACAAGAAAGACTATTACATGGCCTTTTATCACGTCTATGGCGAACTGGGCTTTACAAATATAAACATTGACACTGACCTAAGTCAAGAATTCTACAGCAAACAAGACTGTTATCGTGATACATTATTTTCAATATTATCCCCTAACAGCGAGGATTACCTCATGAGAAAGGAGGTCTTGCTAACCAGCCAGAATAAGTTGAAAGAAGCTCTTAATATTAACGACATCCGATTAAGCAAGTGCAAGAAAGGAAGTCACGAATATGGAATTGTGGCCTACTATCGCCACTTAATATACCGCTCGCTGAAAGACGAGGACATGGTAAAATACTGGCTCCTACAATCTGCTATATGTGATGTAAAATGTGCCATCAACGACCAGGCTTCACTCTGGATTCTTGCAGAGATACTCAGCAAGGAAAAAGATGTGGAACGCTCATACAAATACATCAACTTTTCGTGGAACGCCAACAAGAGATTCTGTACTCGCATACGCAGTTGGCAGATATCTCCAGTGCTTGGCACCATAGACCACAACTATCAGGCAGAACTCAAAAAGGCCAACCATCGTCTCATCTTTGCCATTATATGTGTGAGTCTTTTGGTCAGCGCATTGGCTTTATTGACATTCTATGTCAACAAGCAGAAATCGTATCTGTCGAATGCAAGAAACGAACTGAAGAAAACCAATACTCAATTAGAAGAACTCAACAACAAACTATCTTCCACCAATGGTATGCTAAAAGCATCCAACGACAAACTCAATGAGTCGAATGGGGTTAAGGAAGAATATATAGGCCAGTTCCTGGGGGCTTGTTCACACTACATCGATAAACTGGACAAAATGCGCCTCAATGTCAATAAGATGGTAAAAAACAAACAGTACAACGAACTCTACTCTATGACTAAGAGTTCAGAGGTCAAGGAGCAAGAACTTGAAGAACTATACGCCAATTTCGACAAGGTATTCCTAAACCTCTTCCCCAACTTCGTGGAGGATTTGAATGGACTGCTGAAGGAAGAATGCCAAATTCATCTATCCTCCCCTAATAAACTCTCTGCCATAGTAAGAGTATTTGCACTCATTCGTCTGGGCATCGACGATAGTACAAAGATTGCAGAATTCCTACACTATGCAGTCAACACCATATATAATTATAGGGTAAAACTACGCAATGGCGCACTCAATGACAGAAATGAGTTTGAGAAAAAAGTCAGAGAATTAGGAACGCTGATGAAACATCAAGAGCCAGAGGAATAGAAGGAAATCGAGCACGAATAGAGATTGATTTCAAATTATATCTTCATGTTACTTGTTCTTATGGAATTCCCAAAAAGCAATAATATTTCATAGTATACTCCCGAAAAGGTATAATATAATACATTTTACTTCATCACATTACCCGAAAGGGTATAAAATGAGTATCATAATTACCAAAACAAAGAAAAAAACGCAAGATGAAGAAACTATTTTTATCCTTATTGGCAGCCATCAGCTTAGGTTCTACTGGCTGCTCAGCCCAGTCGGATGGCATCAATGTTTTGTCACCACAGGCCTTTATCAAACAGGCTAAAGCCGATACAACAGCCATTATTCTCGATGTACGCACACCTGGCGAATATAAAGAAGAGCATTTGGCTGGAGCCCAGCAACTCGACTTTCTCAATAGCGAGGTCTTCGATGCTGGAATCAAACAACTCGACAAGTCGCACACCTATTATGTATACTGCCGAAGCGGCAAGCGCAGCCACAACGCCTGTATCAAAATGAAGAAGCAGGGCTTAAAAGTATTTGACATGGAAGGAGGAATCCTCAACTGGAAAAAGTTAGGAATGCCTACAACTAAGGAATAAGTTTCCTCAAAAAATGGAATTAACACGTTATATAACGTGAGATAACTACTTCTATTAAATTCCACATAGACTTCAATAGGCACCTACTATTCTATAACGAAAAAGCCTGAGAAAATGTCAAGCATCATGCAAGCATATTTCTCAGGCTTTTTTATATTTACTTTGTCAAGTGCTATTTCTTCAGTACGGGCTCGCAAGTGATATTGACACCGAGTTTCTTAAAGATACGCTGGTCTACATCACTCAACATCACAGTGCAGTGAGCCTGACAGCCACGCAACTTAGGCAACTGCTGTAAAGCCACACGACAGTTCTCATCGTTCTCGGAAAGAACAGAGAGTGCCACAAGTACCTCGTCGGTATGAAGTCGTGGATTATGGCCACCGAGATAATTTACCTTGGTATACTGTATAGGTTCTATCATCGACTGAGGAATGAGCTTTAGGTTATGATCGATATCCCCCAAATGCTTGGTGACATTCAGCAGCAAGGCAGCACTACAGCCAAGCAGTTCGCTGCTGTGACCACAGATGATGGTACCGTCTTCCAGTTCTATAGCAGCCGATGTATGTCCAGTTTCCTGCTTGTGATTCTTGGCAGCCACAGTCACCTTACGATAATCGGTAGTAATCTTAGCCTGGTTGAAGAGCATCTGTATCTTGCTGATTTCCGGGTCATTGCAGGCTCCAGCCGCCATCTTGTTGGTGGCTGCATAATATCTACGTACTATCTCATCCTTGGATGCCTCACAGCAAACCTCATCATCAGAGATGCAGAATCCCACCATATTGACACCCATATCTGTGGGCGACTTATATGGATTGCTGCCATAGATACCTTCGAAGAGTGCATTGAGCACAGGATAAATCTCCACATCGCGGTTATAGTTGATGGCTATCTTGTTGTAGGCCTCTAAATGGAAGGGGTCTATCATGTTCACGTCATTGAGGTCGGCAGTTGCAGCCTCATAAGCGATGTTGACAGGATGTTTCAATGGCAGATTCCATACTGGGAAAGTCTCAAACTTGGCATAACCGGCACGCACGCCACGCTTGTTCTCATTATACAACTGGCTGAGGCAGACTGCCATCTTGCCACTGCCAGGACCTGGCGCAGTCACAATAACCAATGGTCGCTCTGTCTCCACATAGTCGTTCTGGCCGAATCCCTCGTCCGAGGCTATCAACTTCACATTATGTGGATAACCTTCTATCAGGTAATGACAATAAGTCTTGATGCCCTCACGCTCTAAGCGCTGCTTGAAAGCGATGGCTGCAGGCTGACCATTGTAATGAGTGATGACTACTGAACCTACCATGAAACCTCGATGCTGGAACTCGCCACGCAGACGAAGTACATCTTCATCATAGGTAATACCCAAGTCGGCACGTTTCTTGTTCTTCTCAATGTCGGCAGCACTGATAACTATCACTATCTCTATGCTGTCGCTGATTTTCTGAAACATACGCAACTTGCTGTCTGGCTGAAAGCCTGGCAAAACGCGGCTGGCGTGGTGGTCGTCGAAAAGTTTACCACCCAATTCGAGGTAAAGTTTTCCGTCAAACTGTGAGATTCTCTCTTTAATGTGCTCTGATTGAATTTTCAAATACTTCTCGTTATCGAAACCTATCTTCATCGTTCTATTTGATATAACTAATTGCTGTTAGTTTTGAATTCGGATGCAAAAGTACAAAAAAGTATCTGAATATCAAAAAAAATAAGTACCTTTGCACACAATAAAGGAAAAAAACGACAGGAAGCCACTGCACCACAAGTACAACAATATAGGGAGAGTGCCATTTCTGCCAAATCAAGAGATATGAGCGAAACTCAATTTCACTCAAAGAAAACTTAAATATAAAAATACAACCGACAATGGAAAAGAAATTACGTGCAGCTTCCATCTGTGTACAGGGAGGCTATGAGCCAAAGAATGGAGAACCTATCGAAGTGCCCATCATTCAGAGTACCACATTCAAGTACGACAATTCTGAAGAGATGGCCATGCTCTTCGACCTGAAGAAAGAAGGATATTTCTATACCCGACTCCAAAATCCCACCAACGATGCTGTAGCCAAGAAAATAGCACAGCTCGAAGGCGGTGTGGGAGCTGTATTGACAAGTAGCGGTCAGGCTGCCAACTTCTATGCTGTATTCAACATCTGCGAGGCAGGCGACCATATCGTTACCTCCAACGAGATTTATGGTGGAACCTTCAACCTCTTTGGTGTGACACTCAAGAAACTCGGCATAGAATGCACCTTCGTCAATCCCAACGACAGCGAGGAAGAAATACAGAAGGCATTCCGCCCCAACACCAAGTTGTTCTTTGGCGAGACCATCAGCAACCCAGGATGTGCCGTTCTCGACATAGAGAAATGTGCACGTATAGCTCATAAGAACGGTGTTCCTCTGATTGTGGACAACACCTTCGCCACACCAATCAACTGTCGTCCTTTCGAATGGGGAGCCGACATCGTTACCCACTCCACAACTAAATACATGGACGGAACAGCATCACAAGTAGGCGGTGTAGTAGTTGACAGTGGCAACTTCGACTGGATGGCTCACGCCGAAAAGTTCCCTGGTCTCTGTACCCCCGATGACAGCTATCATGGTCTGACCTACGTAAAGGCCTTCGGCAAGATGGGCTATACCACCAAACTCGTAGCCCAGTTGATGCGCGACCTTGGAAGCATACCTGCCCCAATGAACTCTTTCATCCTCAACCTGGGACTTCAGACTCTTCATCTGCGTATGCGCCAGCACTGCGAGAATGCGCAAAAGGTGGCAGAGTTTCTGCACAATGACTCGCGTGTGGCTTGGGTTCACTACAGCGGCTTGAAAGATGACGCCTACCACGAACTGGCGCAAAAATATCTTCCCAACGGCACTTGTGGTGTAATCGCCTTTGGCTTGAAGGGCGACCGCGAGACGGCCATCAAGTTCATGGACTCACTCGACATGATCAATATTGTGACTCATGTGGCAGATGCCCGCACCTGTGTGCTTCATCCTGCCAGCCATACCCATCGCCAGCTATCTGACGAGCAGTTGAAAGAAGCTGGAGTTGCCCCCGACCTCATCCGCCTCTCCGTAGGCATCGAGGATGTCGAGGATATCCTCGACGACATCAAGCAGGCACTTGACAAGATATAATCTTCATGCTCCACTTTGAGGGGCTGAATAAATCAATCTGTTAGGAGGTAAATGCTAATCAAAAAAGGCATTTGCCTCCTATTTTCATATTTTCCGACCTCCCACACCACCATACGTGCCGTTCAGCATACAGCGGTTTCGTGCTTTCTCATCTCGCGATGTGTGGCAAATTGTTTTTCAGCTATCACTTTGAGCAGCATCACTTCTATCCTATTGTCGAATTGCGCCCTATCGTCTTAGATAGAGAGTATCTTTCAAACATCTGACGAAGAATTTCGAAATGAAATAGGGTTAGAATACTTGTTATAAATATGGTATAATAATAAAATAAGAGATGAAAATTATAGTACATGTCGTTTTTTGTTATAAAAAATAAGGAATCATCATGGATATTATTATTTTTTTTTTTGTAAATTTGTCGCATTGTTTCATTTTAAAAAATTCTGCTTATGAAGAAGTATATTTTTTTGGCGATATTAGTGTTTGCTGCAATTGTAGGAGCTACATGGTTTTATACTCTACATGAGGACACATTCGACAAAATGAGAAAATTACCCAATCAATATGTCGTATTGTATTCATCTGATGATGAGAGTGCCGAACCTTTGGAAGTTGAAGATGCAGAAACGGAAAAGCCAATAATCAACGAAAATGGCGATACTGTAAAACTTCAAATGTATGATGTCATATTTGTCGATAAATACTCATATGACGGCTACTACTATTTTACAGATTGGTATGGTGAGCTTACTTCAGAAGCAGGCAAGCAGATGCGAGCACCTGTAAATAGGAGATTTTCTACAGAAACAGGGGCTATCAGTGAAAGGGAATCGATAGCAAAGGATATTACAGTTAAAGGGTTAAGCAGTGAGAGTAAAATAAGACTTCAAAAGGGAGATCGACTTGTTAAATTCGACACATGGCATTCGGTAACAGATCCGAAAACTAACTTAAGTAACAGTTATTGGGAAATCTATAGTACGGTAATTCCTAATAACGAGAAACACGCACGCATAAGAAGCACATTTTCAAAAATAGATCAGAAGTCTATAGCCCTGGCTCCTATTGAAACATCTGACTTAAGTGATAATGAAGTTGAAAGTAGACTTCCATTAAACGACCGAATATATTTTTGGCTTCATCATAAAACTGGTGGGCATGTCAGGCAATTTTACATGTGTGTCTTCACCCTATTAATCTGGTTTATGTGTATGTCGGGCAAATGGTTTGATACAGGTTCTGCGGGTACTGGTGAAATGTTGCTAAACACATTTATAATATTATTATTTACAGGAGTTTTATCTTATTATGTCTTTACTGGAGTTCGTCAATTTTGGTTCTTGGATCCAGACTGTGTAGGTTGGATAAAAGCATTGCTTTATCTTATCCCTTTTATCTTCATAGTCATGTGTCTTATAGCCAGTCTTTGCCGCACCCAGAAATGTTTCAACAATAAAATAGGAGCAAACAAGTCGTATATCTTTGGATGGGGAATTATCATCCTCTTTATTACAGGAGCCATTGCGTGTATTGCATTTCCTGAAGGAATGCTTGTTTATGGCTTTGGTTTAGTGTTGAATTTGCTTTTGTTGTTCCGTATAATTTATCATGGGATTAAAGGAGATTGGGGAATAAATATATTAGAAACCCTTTGTTGGACATTGACCTTTATCTGTCTTGCCTTCATTTTAGGTTTAATAATTACATTTGTAGCATCATTAGTTATAAGACTTATTGCCTGGACTCTATTATTTTTCAGTGTGGGCTATGCAATTGCTAACGGAAGTTCATATTACTCGGATGTAAGTTCAGATCAACTTTATCCTATGGGATATTCTGCAGTCTGTTCACAATGTCCACTTTTCAACAAACAAGGAAATGAGGGTGTAGGATTAGGACATTGCAAACAGCATGACATCATTTGTAATGAAGATATGACCTGCGGTTGGAATGTAGAACATCAAAAACCCGCTTTATACAAACAGCATTTAGATTATCTTGAGATGGAACGAGTACGGAAAGAAACGGAAAGAAAACATCAAGAAGAAATAAATAAGGGAGCATCGCGCAATTATAAAAAGAAATGGTAATGTAAGAATAATCTGTTAGGAGGTAAATGCTAATCATAAAAGGCAGTTGCCTCCTATTTTCATAGTTTCTGCCCCCACACCACCATACATTCCGTTCTGGATAACGTTGATTCTGAAGGCGCAAAGCTATAAGCCTCCCGTTGTCGACGTGTTGTTTTTTTTAAAAAGAATTGGCATAAAACCCTTCACCCTTCATCTATCCCTTGTAATCCCCCTGTGTCTATCGGCATTCCGCACGAATAGCTAAAGGGTGAAGTCTTTTTTGCGTAATCCATTTTAAAGTATACACTTATCTTTTGAAGAAGTTTCTTGTTATTTCGGAAAATTATCCTTATTTTTGCAGAACAATATAAAAAAGGTGTAAAAATATGGTAGAGAACCAATCAACGAGCATTCGAAAATATCCTAAGCGCATCCCTTACGGCATGATGAACTTCAAAGCCGTCATCGAGGATGACTGCTACTATGTCGACAAGACTCCATTCGTGGAAAAGATTGAAAGAGCCAACAAGTTCTTCTTCTACATCCGCCCTCGCCGATTCGGCAAGAGCCTCACCCTCTCCATGCTTGAGCATTACTACGATATCAATCGAGCAGACAGCTTCGACAAGCTCTTCGGACATCTCTACATCGGTCAGCATCCCACACCCGAACACAACAAATATCTTGTCATCAAGCTCAACTTTGCGATAGTAAATGCAGAACTGAAAGACTATAAAAAGGGATTAGACGACCATTGTCGTATAGCCTTTAATTTTTTCTGCGATGTATACGCACAATATTTGCCAAAAGGCATCAAAGAAGGCATGAACCAACTGGATGGTGCGGTCAAACAACTGAACTTTCTGTGCCGTGAATGCGAGAAAACCAACGCCAAGGTGTTCCTCTTCATTGACGAGTACGACCATTTCACCAACAAGATTCTTGCCGAGCCCAATTGCCTGGACAAATATCGCAAAGAGACTCATGGCGAGGGATACTTGCGCACTTTCTTCGACACGATCAAGGCTGGCACGGATTCTACCATCGCCCGTGTATTCGTGACAGGAGTCAGCCCTGTCACATTAGACGACCTAACCAGTGGATTCAACATCGGCACCAACTACACTCTGAGCGCCCAATTCAATGAGCTGACGGGATTCACGGAGAAAGAAGTACGAGCCATGCTCGAATACTACTCCACCCAATACGAGTTCAACCATACCATCGATGAATTGATAACCATCATGAAGCCATGGTACGACAACTATTGCTTTGCACTCAAGAAGTTCGGCAAAGTGACGATGTACAACTCCAACATGGTGCTTTACTTCATCGACAATTATGTGAACAATGATTGTGAGGTGCCCGACCACATGATAGACGAAAACATCCGCACCGACTACAACAAGCTCCGCATGCTCATCCGCAGAGACAAGGAGTTTGCCCACGATGCCTCCATCATCCAGCAACTGGTGCAGCAAGGTTACATCACAGGCGAACTCAAGTCGGGATTTCCCGCAGAGCTGATTGGTAACCCCGACAATTTCGTCAGCCTATTGTTTTACTTCGGAATGGTCACCATCGACGGAACATACAAAGGAAAGACCAAATTTGTAATTCCAAACGAGGTTGTGCGCGAGCAGCTATTTACTTATCTCCTCGATACCTACAAAGAAAACGACCTCTTATTCGACAGCTACGAAAAGAATGAGTTGGCAAGCAATCTTGCTTATGATGGCAAATGGAGAGCATACTTCCAGTACATTGCCGACAGCTTGCATAAATACGCCTCCCAGCGAGACCATCAGAAGGGGGAGTATTTTGTGCATGGCTTCACGCTTGCCATGACTTGCCAAAATCAGTACTATCGTCCGATCTCTGAAAAAGATACTCAGGAAGGATATGCTGACATCTTCCTATGTCCGCTGCTCGACATCTATAGCGACATGACCCACTCTTATATTGTGGAACTCAAGTACGCCAAATCAAAAGATACTGACGCACACATCCAACAGCTTTTCAAAGAAGCCGAGGCTCAAGTGAACCGCTACGCTCAAAGCGAAGTGGTCACTTCCGCCGTGAAGACGACCCAACTTCACAAGATTGTCGTCATCTACAGAGGTACAGAGATGGTGGTGTGCGAAGAAGTAACCAACAATCAGTAACTCCCGCTCACGCCTCTCTCTTCACCCACACCTTGTGGCTGTGGCGACCATGCGAGCAGATGGGCGACTGAGGGTCGTCGACAATCTGTTTCAGGTCGGTGGAGGCTACCGTACGACTCATATTGTTGAGCTGGGCATAGTCGTCAAGGCTGATAAAGCCATTCTTCTCTATCACTTGCAAGGCTCGGGCAATGCGCTCCTCACGGGTGTAATTGCTTTTCAACACTCGTTTCACTCCACCCATGTCCCGCTCTAAATAGCGGTCAGTCTCAAGCATCACTTCCTTGACAAACTCGGGCGCAGCCTTATAGTTGACGTCCTTCACGCCCACCCTTCGAAAAGTCATCTTGTCGTCCTCGTCTCGCATCTCGGCAGGCTTGTCGTCCTTAAACTCTAACGAGAGCGAATAATGACCCAGATTGCCCAGATTGACATTATATCCCATGGAAAGCATTCTCACCAGCATGTCCTCGACATCTATCAGCACAGCCTCCACCATACTGGGCGACGTGCCCCGATGATAATCACGCATCATCTCGACAAACTCCTTGCGCGACAGGGTACGGTTGATTATCATCTTGGGATACACCCTTCGCTTACCATCATGATGCACGTCCGGCATCTCTTGCAACTTGTACTTAGCCATATTTTTGTTCCTTTCTATTGATATTTGTTATTATAATGGGTTAAAATTGTTTCTGAACACGCAATAAAGTTATGTTCTAAACTATCGAACTTATGTTCTAAACTTTGGAACTTGTGTTCTAAACTATCGAACTTATGTTCTAAAGTTTAGAACATAGATTATACAAAGGCAAAGATACAATTTATTAAGGAATAAAACAAATTTTATCCTAAGTTTGTTACTTTTTCTCCGCAAATATGACATTCGCTCCTCATCATTCGATAAAATGCCGCCCATGGGTACATTTTGCACAACTTTCTTGCTGCTTTGGAAAATTATCATTATTTTTGCACTATGATTACCATATATGGGATAAATCAAACAACAACATAAAAAAGACATGATTAAAACAATGATCTTAGCCGCTGCCGCTCTTACGATGAGTTGCACTATGGCTAATGCACAAACAATGATTGAGAAGAACAACATCAAGGTGGAGAACCACCTGATGACGCCTGAGGCTCTATGGGCCATGGGCCGCATTGGTGGTGCCGAGGCTTCGCCCAACGGCAAGCAAATCGTGTACCAAGTAGGTTACTACAGCGTCAAGGAAAACAAGGGTCACCAGATGCTCTTCATCATGGACGCCAATGGAAAGAACCAGAAAGCCCTCACCACTGATGCCAAGAGCGAGAGTGACGCCACATGGATTGCTGACGGAAAGAAAATCGCCTTTATCCGCAACGGACAGCTCTGGAGCATGAACCCAGACGGAACTGACCGCAAACAGCTCACCCATGACAAGGCCGGTATTGAGGGATTCCGTTTCTCACCAGACGGCAAGAAGGTTATCCTCATCAAGGAACTGCCCTACCACGGCACCATCAAGGAAAATCCATCCGACCTTCCCCTGGCTACAGGCCGACTCGTTACCGATATGAACTATCGCCACTGGGACCACTACGTGGAGAGCATCCTTCATCCTTTTGTAGCTGAGGTGGCTGAAGACGGAACCGTCAATGAGGGAGAAGACATCCTGAAGGGCGAACCTTACGAGTGCCCTATGGCACCATTTGGTGGTATCGAGCAGCTGGCTTGGAGCCCAGACTCTAAGACCATCGCCTATACTTGTCGCAAGAAGGAGGGATTGCAGTATGCCATCTCTACCGACTCTGATATCTATCTATATAATATAGGTACGCGCGAGACGAAGAACCTTTGCAAGGAAGCCGGCTACGTGGAGCCTAAGGTAGATGCAACCAAGAGCATGAATCACCAGGCTGTCAATGCTCCGGAAAACTTGAAGAACAATCCTGGCTACGACACAAATCCTCAGTTCTCTGCCGACGGCAAGTATATAGCATGGCAAAGCATGGCACGAGACGGATACGAGAGCGACCGCAACCGACTCTGCATATACGATCTCGCCACTGGCAAGAAGAATTACGTAACAGAGAAGTTCGACTCAAATGTAGAGGGATTCACATGGAACAAGGACAACAAGAGTCTTACCTTTATAGGCGTATGGCACGGAACATTGAACCTTTACCAGACCAACTTCAAGGGTGAGGTAAAACAAATCACCAACGACTGGGCTGACTATGGAAGCGTTTCGCTTGCCAATAACGGCAACAAGATTCTCGCCACACGTGCAAGCATGAGCCATCCTACCGACATCTATATGGTGACACCTGGCAAGAACGCAAAGACCACCAAGGTGGAACAGATAACCCGTGAGAACGACCACATCCTGAATCAGTTGAACTTAGGCAAGTGCGAACAGCGCTGGGTGAAGACCACCGATGGCAAACAGATGTTGGTATGGATCATGTTGCCTGCCAACTTTGATGCCAGCAAAAAGTATCCTACCCTCCTCTTCTGCGAAGGCGGACCTCAGAGTCCTGTCAGCCAGTTCTGGAGCTATCGTTGGAACATCCAGATCATGGCAGCCAATGGCTATGTCGTAGTATTACCTAACCGTCGCGGTCTGCCTGGTTTCGGAAGCGAATGGAACGAGGAAGTATCAGGCGACTGGACAGGCCAGTGTATGAACGACTATCTTTCTGCCATCGACGATGCTACAGCCAACCTGCCTTATGTAGACAAAGACCGCCTGGGTTGCGTAGGCGCCAGCTTCGGAGGTTTCTCTGTATATTATCTGGCTGGTCATCACGACAAGCGCTTCAAGGCTTTCCTTGCTCACGATGGAGCTTTCAACCTCGAAAGCATGTATACTGACACTGAGGAGGTTTGGTTCTCCAACTGGGAGTACGATGATGCTTACTGGAACAAAGACCAGACTGTCAACGCCAAGAAGACATACGAGAACAGCCCTCACAAGTTTGTAGACAAGTGGGACACTCCTATCCTCTGCATTCATGGCGAGAAAGACTATCGCATCAATGCAAACCAAGGCATGGGAGCCTTCAATGCGGCTCGTTTGCGTGGCATTCCTGCCGAGCTGCTCATCTTCCCAGACGAGAATCATTGGGTATTGAAACCACAGAACGGAATTCTATGGCAGCGTACCTTCTTCGGCTGGTTGGACAAATGGCTGAAGAAATAATCTTTTGAAAGAAAAAACGATATTGGCAAAAGCCAATTTCATTTAATACAAGAAAAAAACGAGGTATCAGGCGTAACCTGTTACCTCGTTTTTCCTTTTCGAATGTGGTTCAAGTACGGGCTGAAGGCCCAAAAGCTCCTAGCCCAGGGCAGCGCCCTGGGTATAGTAGCAGTCAACAAGGCGCCCTGTAAGGGCAAAAGCTTTGAAAATTACCTGGAGTTTTAAAGCTTTTGCCCTTACAGGGCGACAGGTTTGCGTCCAAAATAACCCAGGGCGCTGCCCTGGGCTAAGAGCTTCTGCCCTTTCAGGGCGTGTGGAGTTTACTGGCGAAACTTAAGAAGATAATAAAAAGGCTTGCTTCGGAAATGAAGCAAGCCTTTTTTGTATATAATAATTTTGATTTAGCTCACACGATTCAGCTTCTTGATGATAGAGAAGATGAAGAGAGCTGCGAGCAAGCAGATAACCATCAAGGTTCCCCAAACTACAGGCAATGGCATATCCCACATATGACCAGGGATAGAAACCAACTTGTTACCAAGAGCTGTGGCCACGAACCAGCCACCCATAATCATACCCTTGTACTTTGGAGGCGCAACCTTGGAAACAAAAGAAATTCCGATAGGTGAAAGCAACAACTCGGCGAAAGTCAGGATGAGATATGTGCTGACAAGCAAGTTAGGTGTTACATTTGCCACATGGTTAGGATGATCGGTAGCAGGAAGACCTATGCTCGACATCGTCATCAACAGATAAGCACCAGCTGCAACAAGCATACCCAAACCTATTTTAACAGGAGCCTTAGGTTCCTTGCCTATGCGACCCAACCAACCGAAAAGTGCAATACTTACAGGAGTAAGAGCCACAACAAAACATGGGTTGAACTGCTGGAAGATAGGAGCATCAATAGCCACAGTCTCGTCACCGCTTGTAAAATAGGTATAAACCAAAATAACTGCAGGAACAACTATCAAGGCAAGATTCACCAGTTTGCTCTTGCCTGTTGCATCTTTAGGAGCAGTCAGTAAACCACAGATACCGAATACCATAAGAATGCACCATACCAAATTCAGCACATTAAACATCATACCAGTAGCACCAGTAGCCTCACGCGCAGTAAACTCGTCGGCAAACCATGTCAAGGTAAGACCATTCTGATGGAAAGCCATCCAGAAGAAAATAACCACTGCAAACACAAGGCAGAGGCAGATGATGCGCTCCTTGGTCTCGGCAGGGCTCATCTCCTCAACAGCCTCATCCTTGTTACCATCCTTCTTCTTGTCGGCTGACAATACTTGCTGATAAGTCTTCTTACCCAAGAAATAAATCAGTATAGAAACGATAACAGACACGCAAGCCACAGCAAAGGCAAAGTGATAAGAGTCGGCCTTAGAATAACCCAAGTCGTTCTGAGCCCATGACATAATGGTTGTAGCCGCTGTTGGAGCAAACAAAGCGCCAATATTGATAGCCATATAGAAGAGCGAGAAACCTGAATCACGCTGGTTAGCATACTTAGGATCATTATAGAGATCGCCCACCATTACCTGCAGGTTACCCTTGAAGAAGCCTGTACCCAAACTGACAAGCAACAGGGCTGCACCCATAGCAGCAACAGCTACTGCTCCTCCACCCAATGGGATAGAGAGGAAGAAATAACCCAAGAACATGATAAGGATACCTACGATCACCATCTTGTTGTAACCCCACTTGTCGGCAGCCATACCACCAAAAAGAGGCAAGAAATAAACTGCAGTGAGGAACCAGGTATAAATCTCAGATGCAGTACCTGCATCGAAACCGAAGTTCTCACCCAAGAACAAAGCGAAGACAGCAAGCATGGTATAGTAACCGAATCGCTCGCCTGTATTCGCCAAAGCTAAAGTCCACAGACCTTTTGGTTGATTCTCAAACATAATTATTTTTTAGTTTTATTTATAATGATTCTTTCGATTCAAGTTTTTTACATAATATGGTTGCAAAGTTACACATTTTCTTTGAATATACAAACAATATGCATTAAAAAGCGCCATCATAATATCGTTCTTCAACCTTTTGAGCATACAAAAAGCAGGAAAACAGAGCCTACATCTTTCTTAAAGTAGCTAAAAAACACATGGTTATGCAAACTTTTTCTCTTTAAAAGCTAATTATATTGTATTTTTTTTGTAACTTTGCAACCCGAATTCAAGGAATAGCGATTTTCCTACGTATCATTAGAACAAAACATCAAGGTAAAAAGAAGATTTATGAGACAACTTAAGATCAGTAAAAGTATTACCAACCGCTCCAGTGAAGCACTCGACAAATATCTGGTAGAGATTGGTCGTGAACCTATGGTCTCTATCGATGAAGAGATAGAACTTGCCCAGAAAATACGCAAGGGAGGCCGTGAGGGAGAGCGTGCCAAGGAGAAATTGGTAAAAGCCAATCTTCGATTTGTTGTATCTGTTGCCAAACAATACCAACATCAGGGTCTGGGTCTTACCGACTTGATTGATGAGGGTAATATCGGTTTGGTGAAGGCTGCAGAGAAGTTTGATGAGACTCGTGGTTTTAAGTTTATCTCCTATGCAGTATGGTGGATTCGTCAAAGCATTCTGCAGGCTATCGCTGAGCAGAGCCGTATTGTTCGCCTTCCCCTCAACCAAGTTGGAGCTCTGAGTAAGATCCAGGCAGAAATCAGCAAGTTCGAACAGGAACACCAGCGCAAGCCATCGGTAACAGAGTTGAGCCAGATTACCAAGATGGAGGAAACCAAAATCGACCAGACCATCAAGGCCGACAACCATCACATGAGTATTGATGCTCCATTCGGTAGTGATGATGACGACAATGCAATGGTTGACGTAATGGCATCGGGCGATGACAGCCGAACAGACAAGCATGTTGATTTCGAGTCTATGAGCCAGGAGTTGCAGCGCGTTCTCAGCACTGTTCTCAAGGAACGTGAACGCAAGATCCTCTGCTACTGCTATGGTATTGGATGCCACGAAAAGGGTCTGGAGGAAATAGGAAGCGAATTCAATCTTACTCGTGAGCGTGTACGCCAGATACGCGAGAAAAGTATCATCAAATTGCGCGACAGTGGCAAGATCAAAATCTTGATGAAATACCTTGGGTAATTTAAGTGAAGAGTGAAGAATTCAATAGTTGATTATATATACAACTCAACTTTCGCAAGTATGTTCCACACGCCCTGAAGGGGCAGAAGCTCTTAGCCCAGGGCAGCGCCCTGGGTTATTTTGGACGCAAATCTGTCGCCCTGTAAGGGCAAAAGCTTTAAAACTCCGGACAATTCATAAAGCTTTTGCCCTTACAGGGCGCTTTGCTGATTGCCATTATACCCTGGGCGCTGCCCTGGGCTAAGAGCTTCTGCCCCTTCAGGGCGTACTTGTAGCACTTTGCGAAACTTCAGTATGGAGCCCACTTGAAAAAGTCATTTTTACGAAAACCTACTCTTGATTATCAATAAGTTTCAAAGACAAAAAATACGTTTTTCAAGTGGGCTCAGTATGTAATATTGAATGAGAAAGGGCAATCAGATTGGTGGACCAACTGATTGCCCTTTTTTACTTCGTTGCTATGAGCAACTTAGTTTTATCTGATTTTTCTCTCGTCTTCAAACCCTATTGAAGAAAAGCAAGAGAATTCTTCACTCTTCGTTCTTTACTCTTCACTTTGTCAAGAAGTTTCCATCCTTGTCAATCAATCCAGAAACACCATCCTTCACAGCCTCGAAGTATGGATATTCGTCACGAAGGCAAATCTCATCATAAAGGAAGTCGGCTACTACCGTATCCTTGCCATCAGGCATCACGAGTCCCATTTTACCATCTTTCTCTGCTATGACAGGCATGATTGTCAGATCGTCGTTATAGATATAACAGGTACGCAAGAAATCGTAAACGGGCGAAAGCAGCATATTGCCCTCGTGGTCTTTCATTCCGAACTTACCATCCTGCTCTATCACCTCGTGATACTGTATATACTTTGCCTTGATTCGATGATAATAAAACACCATCTTTCGCTTGTCGTTGACAAAATCAAGCATGTACTGAAATGTATCACAATAGTTGGCCACCGATCTCACAAGAATCATCTTGAGATCCAGACCGTCCAACGCCTTGCGATTCAAATCTATATACTTGGCAATAGCCTTTTCTTTCTCGGGAACTGAAAGACTTGCCAGTTTTTCCTCGAACTTGATCATAGCCTGTTTGGTGCCCGACATACCTTTGATATAGCGGTGAATCTGGCGTCCCATCTCGGCACAGATAAACTTGTCTATCTCCTGCTGCTCTATAGGATCAGCATACTCTTTAATTAGTGTTTACTGAATTATTTATAACTCTCTGATATTTAAGTTTATATAACTTTAT
>OLZH01000054.1_pt1 | contig 60081 bp, 75 predicted proteins | sample 1673821 | NCBI WGS metagenome assembly OLZH01 (sample SAMEA103958128, study PRJEB25191) | human gut metagenome | reverse complement strand
TTCCAGAGCACTATATGCAATAGACGAAGGCGTTAGACATACAAGTGAAAGTTGGCTAAAAGTCAATAGAAATTTGCATAAAACAAGAAAAAACGGCAATCCGCACAAATAAAAAACGCCCCTATTGGGCGTTTTCACAACAAAATAACATGGCAAGCCAGCCGGATGGGTAAATTCCATTCGGCTGCTTTTTCTTTATGAGCCGCCAATCGTCAGGCGGTCAAGAGCTCTTTCTCAAAGAGCATGGCCGCCGATTTCCACCCCAGCAGCTTGCGTGGGTAGTTGTTCACCCACCTCTCTGCCGCCCTCACTTCCTCCGGCTTTACGGTGTCAAAGCTGGTGCCCTTGGGGAAAAACCGTCTAATTAGTCTGTTCATGTTCTCATTGGACCCCCGCTCAAAGGCGCTGTACGGGTGGCAGAAAAACACAATAGTCCGCTTGCCCTTGCGCCGGTGGGCCGCCTCGATGCCCTCGAAGTCTTGAAACTCACAGCCGTTGTCCACCGTGATGGATTTGAACAGCTTATAGAACAGCTTGCCAAAACGGCGCTCCAGGCTGTTGATGGCCTTGACCACGCTGGCCGCCGTGTGGTCCTCCAGGAGCATCACAATCCCCATGCGGGTCCGGCGCTCTGTGAGGACCAGGAGGGCTTTTTTGGAGCCCTTGCACCCCATGATGCTGTCCATCTCCCAATGGCCAAAACTGCCCCGGCCTTTGACCTCCTGGGGGCGGTTTTCGATGCTTTTCCCGTGGGAGCTCCGGGCGGCCTGCTGTCTGCTTTTGGCGGCGTAGTGGCGGCGGCCTTTGTTGTGCAGGTGCTCTGGTGTGAGGTGGAGGAACACGTCCCCACGGTAAATGTAATTATAGAGCGTGTTTTCACATATCACGGTGTCATAGACCTCACCATTGTTGCGGATTTCCGCAAGGGCGGCTCCGGGGGCAAAGCCTTGGACCATGACCAGCTCCTCCAGCCGTTGGACCAGGGCGTGGTCTTTGCCAATCTTGAGGTCCCTGCCTTTTTCTTTGAGAAAATCCCGGTATTTTCGCTCTGCCACTTCTGGGCAGTAAACCTCAATAAACTCATATTCGGAGGTTTGCTGGATGCAGAGGCCCCGGTTGATTTCATAGTAGATGGACCGCTCACACTTGCCCAGAGCGCTGGCAATGGCGGTTTTGGTAAAGCCTTTTTTGAGCATCCGCTCCAGGGTCAGGCGTTGGTCCCAGGTGAAATGCTTGGCGTCTTTATGGTTCATGTTGCACCTCCCAAAATAAGAAAAGCGGGGCGTTGCCGCCCCGCTCCAATCTGCCGTTTATGCCGCCGTGTATTGCTCCAGCAGCTTGACGGTCACCTCATCTGTCAGGATGTCCCCCAGCTTGCAGTCCAGGGCAAGGCAGAGTTTCAATAGTGTGACCAGCTTGGCCCCGTTGAGGTCTTTCACGCCCTGCTCATAACACTGGAGCGTCCGCACATTGAGCCCGGCGGCACTGGCCAGTTGGGATTGGGACATCCCGGCGGCCAGACGGGCGTTTTGCAGTTTGCTGTTTTTCTTGGTGTCCATCATGCTCACCTCCGTCATGCCCTTATTATACTACTTTAGTTGTATAGTGTCAATAAAAAAATTTGAGCCCGGTGCAATCCGGGCTCTTTTCTCAGTCATCGGCTTTGTGCTGCCGCAGCCGGTCTGCCAATTCCGCAAGGATGGCTACATCCCGCTCATCCATGCCGGTCACGTTCACTGTATGCAGGGGCTCAACGCCCAGCAGGTAGTCCGTGGAAACGGAGAACAGCCGGGCCAGGTCTACCAGAGAGGCCGGGGACGGCGTGGAGAGCCCCTGCTCCCAGGAGTTGACGCCGTTCCTGGTTATACTTAACCGCCGGGCAAGGTCCGCTTGTGTCCAGCCCCGTGCCTGCCGGAGTTCTTTTATCCGTTCTGCTATCACCAGCATCACCTCCACAATGTAAATTATAGTGTGCCTGTTTGACTTGTCATTGTCACTTTAGGCTCCAATACTTGACACAATGGCGGTGAAACCGTACAATGGAATTGCAAAGGAGGCGGTGCCGTTGTTCACAGAGGATGAAAAACGCTTTCTTGAGGCGCTTGAGGCCGCCCTCACAGCGGCCAAAAAGAGCCCGGTGGTGGACGTGACACGGATGGCAAACAAGGCGCTTTCCGTGCGTTCTCGACACGGCTATTTAGGTAAAATCAAGTTGCAGGGCCGGAAAACATGGATGCAGTACATGACCAGCCTTTACAACGCAGAGGTGGCGGAAAACCGCCCGCTTGAGGAATACATCAAGCTCCTCAAGTATTGGGTGCGGGCCGCATGACAGGAGGATTTTGAGATGTTTGGCAAAAAGAAAAAGGAGCTCCCGGCGGGGGCCCGCATGATGCACTATGAGGGCTTGCGTGGATTTAACCAGGACAGCCCGTGTTTTATGGAGCAGACGGAGGCCGGGCTGGTGTTCCGGCAGGTGAATGGCCCGGCAGCCACCTTGCCGCTGGAGAAATTGACGGGCCTGGAGCAGATGCCGGAGCGCAATTTCATGGCCCGGTATCACGGCACAGCGGCCACCACGGCCCACGGGGCGGCGGTCAAGTGGTTTGCTGTGTTTCACTATACAGCCCAGGAGGGTGAGCGGATGCTGGCCTTTTGGTACACAGAGCCCAAAACCGGCAACGCTCTCCGGGAGCTTGCGGCGCAGGTTGGAGCGTCTGCCCAGGATTACACCCTGTAAAAGAGCATAAAAAAAGAGCCGGAGAGGTGTGACCCTCTCCGGCTCTTTGCATTACTCGGTCTTTTTCTGGTCAAGCTGGGCAATGGCCTCTTTCAATTTATCAAAGCCGAACATGGCAGCATAGGCCACGAAAAAGCCCAGGACCACAGCGGCCACCACCATATACCAGACGATGGCAACGCCCTGGGTTTCGCAGTATGCGAAAAAGGCCACCAGGGTCAAGGCCATGGCGATGAGCACCGCCAGGATATTAGTGGGCAGCTTGTCCCAGGTGAGCTTTTTGAGCACCTGCACCACAATGTTGGTGACAATCACCAGGACGCCCACGATGCTGAGGATGACGGACCAGTCAAAGATGTTTTCCATGAGTTTTTCCTCCTTTTTCTGTTACCCCACCAGAGTGAGGTCTTTGCTGTTGACGGCGGCGGTCACCACGCCGTTCTGGCCGATAACCACACGGGAGCCGTCCACCTGCATGACGGTGTAGGTGCCGGTGTAGACGAAAGAGGCCAGGGAGCCGCCGGTGTAGGTCTTGGCCCCTTTGTTGACCTTGACCTTGGAGCCCACGGTGATAGCCCCCTCCACCTGGATGTCCGCAGCATCCACCCAGCCGTAGACGGTGGAGCCGCCGCCGGTGACTTTGATGAGGTGATAGGGGTGCTTGGCGTTCTTGGCAATGGCCGTGACCTTGGCCTTGCCGGGCTTGCAGGCGGAGCCGTTGGTGGCGTTGGAGCTCACATAGTGCTTGGTGCCGGTAAAGGTCACAGTGTCGCCCACAGCGGCCTCCAGGGCGCTCCCAGAGGCCGGGGTGTCCTGGGACCCGCCCCCAGTGTTTCCGCCCGTGGTGGCCCCCGTGTAGTCCACATAGGGCAGCTTGCCGTGCTTGGTCCACCGGCGGGTGTTGTAGCCAGACTTGCTGCCGATGTTGCCGACGGCGGTGATTTGGACCTTGTTCTCCCACTTGGGGGTACACTCCACCGCCAGGCCGTCCCCAATGTAGATGCCGATATGGCCGGACATCCAGACGGCCTCACCGATGACCATATCAGCCCAGCCGGTGGTGCTCACCCCGGTGCATTTGGTTATCATGGTATCAGCGCCGATGTCCGGCACGCTGTTGACGGCGTAGCTGGCCCCGCCGTAGGTCTTGGCGGCGTTGCCGTTCCAGCCCCAGAGGATGCCTTTGATGAGGCAGACGCAATCAAAGCCATACACGGGCGGGCTCTGGTTGGCGGCGGCCTTAATCATGGCCGTGCGGGTGGCATCTTTGTTGTAGGAGTGGTTGTTGCAGTAGCGGCTCACGTTGGAGCCAGTCAGAGGTGCCCCAAAGCACCCCATGACATACAGCGTCTTGTAGTTCTTGGCGATGTCCACGGCCTTGTTGACAAGCTCCTGGGCAGTCATTTTGCTCATACTATGTACCATCCTTTCTCAGTCTTTCAGCACGATTTCAGCGATGCGGACAGCGACATCCGCCCCATACTTATCCGCAAACTGCTTGAGAAACCGCTGGGCGTATTTGGCCCGGTTTTCGTTTTTGGCTTTCCAGAAATAGAAACCGCCCCAGGCCCCGTTGGTCAAAAGAGAGGCCCCGGCCAGGCCAGCCAGGGGCGTGACATCAAAGCCCAGATAATTGGTGACGATGGTGGCCACGCACAGCATGACGGAGATGGTCACATGGGCCCAGAGCAGCTTTTTTGAGGTGTCTATTTTTCACGCCCTCCTTTCCAGTCCCTCCAGAGGATTTCAACCATGCCCAACAGGGCCAGGAAAAACAGCCTCATGGCGGGCCTCAATAAATAGCGTGGATGCCCTGCACGGTCAAAAAATCTTTCTGCTCATGTTTGACCTTGCGGGCGTATTCCAGGGCGGCGTGCATGTCCCCGTTGCAATGGGCATCTGGGATGCGCTGGACGGCCACGGCGGTGGCCTCCGCCAGCGCCAGCGCCGCCCTGGTGTTCTGTATCAGCAGGACCTCATTTTGTTCACGGGCGGCCTCCCGCTTGTCCTGCACGGCCTCCCGCTTGCTGATGCGCCGCTGGAGCAGCCAGAGCCCCAGGGAGGTGACAGCCGTGGGGATGCCCAGCAGAGTGAGCAGGCCGCCCAAAGATAGCTCAATAACCATGCGGTCCTCCTTTACTCGCTGGCCTCAGTCCAGCCATAGACGCCGGGCTCCCAGACATTGCCGTCAAGGTCAGAGGTCCAATGCTTGCTGTTATGGCTCACCTTGGCCCCTGCTGCATAGGCATCATGGGCCCCCAGCGGCTGGCTCCAGGCGGGCCACTCCTCCGCAGGGTCACTGGTGATGGACCACAGGGAGGCGGCATTGGGCGGCTCCCATCCCGTCTGGGAGGTGTGGGCCTGCACGCAGCGGTAGAGCTTGCCCTCATACTGCCGGAGCTGGCCCACGGTGTAGTTGACATTGGCCGCCCATTCGGAAAAGAGGCTGGCTTGTTCGGATGCGGTGATGTCGTCAATGCTCCCGGCCTCTGCCAGCACCACAAAGGCGATGGCGGCGGCGTCATTGCGCTGCTGTTCGTAGCGCTGGGCCTCATGGAGTTCCTTGAGGCTGGTGGTCTTGGTCTTGATAGCCATTACTGAAAAGCACCTCCGATGTTGGAAATGTAGCCGCCGGTGTTGCTGGACCCCCGGCTCACAGTGACCTTGAAATTAAAGGCAAAGCCGTTGGTGGCGGTCTGGTTGGTGAAAACGTGGTTGTTGCCGTTCTTCACGTCCTGGGTGGCGTCCTCCCAGACGGGCTCCGTGTCGTTGGCGTTGTTGGTCACCAGCACCTCCAGGTCAGCATCCGCCGGGATGGAGCTCAGGATGTTGAGCACCATGACCGTGATGGTGTCATCGGCGTCCAGGGGCTCTGCCAGGGTGATGGAGGCCTCATAGACTGCCTTGGTAAAGGTCACGGTGTAGGGGGTGCTGTCCGCTTTGCCGTCATTGGCCACCACCTTGATGGTGTGCTGGCCGTTGAGGACCTTTTGCCAGTTGGCGGCGGTGACACACTGGACGGTGTTGCTCTGCTCCAGGGTGGCGGTATAGGTCCGCTTGAGCACGTCATCCAGATACTCTTTGACCGTCACGGTGTCCCCGTCTGCATCGTCCACGGAGTAGGTCAGGTCAAAGCCCTCCGTCTTGGTCCCCAAATCGGAGCCGGAGGCTGTGGAGCTGGTGATGGTGGGGAGGTTGTTGTTGTCAACCGTCCGGGTTTCGCTGGTCACATAGGAGCTGGTGGAGTTGTAGGTGTCGTAGGCCCGGACACGATAGGCCACCGTGTTCCACCCGGAGGTGATGGTGTCCGTGTAGGCCAGGCCGCTGCCCTTGTAAATCTGGGTCCAGGAGCCGCCGTCCACTTGCCGCTCCAGCTCATAGCCGCTGAGGTTGCCGTCACTGTCAGAGGCCTGGGTCCAGGAGATGGCCAGGTTGCTGCCGCCACGGACAACAGCGGGGACGGTGATGCTGCCGGGAGCGCCGGGGGCCCGGTTGTTCGTGACCGTCACGGTGCTGCTGGTACGCCAGCCGCTCTCAAGCCCGGCGCTGTCATAGGCCTTGACCCGGTAGGCCACGCTTTCTGTGCCAAAGGCCACGGTGTTGCTGGTGCTGGTGGCGCTGCCCTGGTAGATTTGGGACCAGGAGCCGCCGTCCGTCTGGCGCTCTACAATGTAGCCCTCAAGGTTGTCCTCAGCGTCCGTGGAGGCCGCCCAGCTCACTGTGATGCTGGTGCCGCCGTTGATGCTCTGGGGGACGGAGATGCTGGCGGGCGTAGACGGGGCGGTGTTCTGAAACACAGAGCCGTCATCGCTCACATAGAGGGAGGAGGGGAGAGTGAAAGCGGGGCGGGACCCGCGGGTGTAGGTGCAGTTGATGTTGTCGACATAGCCATTGGAGTACAAGTAGATGGCGCCGCCGGTGTTGTTCGTGTGCGGGGAGCGGGTCCATTGGGTAGTGGCGCTCCCGTTTCGGTAGGCAACCTGGAGAGTGCTGGCGATGGGCAAGGCGGAGCCCTCCACATTAAACCAGCTTTCCGATTTACCCAGCTCGGTGGCAGACAGCAGGAAAACGGCGTCAGAGCGGGTGCCTACACTCCAGCTCCCATTGCCACGAGTATAGCGGTAGGTGGTGGTGCCCATCGCCTCCTGGATATCGGCGTCCAGCAGCGCTTTATAGGTGCTGTTCAGCCAGGACCGCATGGAGCAGCTTGCCCAGGCGTTTACATTGGAGCTGTGCCATGCTCTTGTGTCGTAGCAGTCCTTGCGGACCACCAGGGTCCTCCCAGCTCCGTTGAGCGATTGCTCATAGTTGTGGCAGGCAACATAGAAGTCAACCAGCGTGCCGTTTTCTTTCAGCTTGATAATACTGCCGGTTGCCTTATTGCCCAGGGTGGTTGTGGCCATTAGATTTCCTCCTTTAGAATGTTCTGCACACGGTCCCGCACCTGCTGGCGCAGGGACCAGGTGTTGCCGTGAGCGGCGTGGGCGTCCCAGGCCTGCCAGCTTTGCAGGATTTTCTCACGGGACACAAGGCCCGCTGGATAGTCCTGCTCCCACCGGCGGAGCTTAGAGCGCATACGCTTGATGCTGCTGTGCCGCAGCTTGCGGATGACCTTGCCCTCCTCGGTCAGATAGGTGTGAAAGCCCAGAAAATCAATCCCGTTGCGGATGGGGAAAATCTGGGTTTTCTCATTGAGCTCCAGCCCCAGGCTGGCCATAAAGGCCCGGATTTCTTTGAGGCAAAATTGCAAGTAGGCCTTGTCCGGGTGGATGAGGAAAAAGTCATCCATGTAACGGCCATACCAGCGGATGTGGAGCTTTTCTTTGACAAAGTGGTCAAATTCATCCAGGAACAGCAGGGCAAAAAGCTGGCTGGTTTGATACCCCAGCGGCAGCCCATCCGTGCTGTCTATGTAGGTACACAGCAGGTCATAGACAATGGGCTCAAGGTCCAGCTTTTTGAGCTTTTCCTTGAGCCGGTCATGGTCTATGGAGGCGAAAAAGTGCCGCACATCTGCCTTGAGGACCCAGCCCTCCGATGTGCGGTATTTGTTCCAGTATTCCGTGAAAAATCCACGCAGCCGGTCCAGGCCGAAGTGAAGCCCTTTGCCTTTCTGGGATGCGTAGTTGTCCAGAATGAAACTGTTGGTAATCCGCTCATAGATGAGGTTATCCACCAATGCGTGCTGGACCACTTTGTCAACAAAAGCCGGGGCCTGCACAAGCCTTTTCTTCGGCTCATAGACAAAAAACACCCGGAACAGCCCCGGCCTGTAAATCTTGGTTTGCAGGATGTAGACCAGGTTGACGATGTTGGCCAGCAGGTGGACCTCATAATGTGCGGTGGCGGCCCTGGAGCGCTTGCCCCGCCTGGCCGCCAAATAGGCCTTGTAGAGCACCGCAAAGGTGCATATCTGTGAAAATTTAAGCACGGGTTTTGCACCCCTGAGAAAACATACGGGCGGCCCCCTGTCAGTCCGGCGGCGGGCCTCCCTCTCCTTGTGCGCCGTGTAGGTGCCGCAGGACAGGACCAGCAGCACCCCGCCGCCTCATAGTGCGGTGGGGTGCATCAGCGCAATGTATTTGCCTTGAGCTCAAGGCTGGATGTGACCTCCTTTGATGTGATGGATGGCGCTGCTTTTGGCTTTGGGCCTACTCGGTCGGGCCTTACCATCAGAGCGGGGCGGGACCCGTTGGTGTTGGTGCAGTTGTTGTTGTTGACATTGCCATTGGAGTTCAAGTAGATGGCGTTGTTGGTGTTGTTCGTGTTCGGGGAGGTAGGGGAAAATAAACAGGTCACACCCAAATACACAGCCTTGGTGGCCGTTGTATCTGATTTAATGAGGCCGCAGGGCCTCCGCCATTTGCAGGGCCATTTGCCCCATCTTGGCAAGCTCCTGGGCCGCTTTGGCCTCCCGGAGAGCGGCGGCACGGTTGCCGTCCGATTTTCTCCAGTTGAAAGCCTTTTGCCGGACCGGGCGCACCAGCTCCGCCCAATAGTGGCATTGGTCGCCGGTGATGTATTTCTTTTTGAAACTGAGGTTGATGAGCTGGCCCATGGTTTCACACTCAATGAGCACCCCGTCCAGGTCCTTGAGCCGTTCCTCATACTCGGTTTCAAAATAGCGCCCATTGGCGGCCACGCAGCCCTTGAGGATGCGGATGGCACAGCCCTGGAGCTCGGCACACAGGTGGAAAGCCTGGCTCTTTGGAAAATGCGGCTTTCCCACGTCCTGCACTTTCTCATAGAGGGTTTTCTCCACCATCTGGCCGTTTTCCATCACATAGGCCTTTGTGCGCCTGTATTCCGGGTCTTTCTGCTTGACCCGCTGGATGGTGTACTCCAGCAAATCAGAGGCAAGAGGGATGATGTCATAGCTTGGCATTAAAACTCAATCCTCGCATACGTTTCATTCCAGACGCCCGTGACCACCAGCCCGGTGAGGGTTTCAAAGGTCACCTCAAAGCTGTTGCCGGTCACGTTGGTGCCATATTTCAGCTCAAGGGTGGAGAGGCGGCTGTCTATGCCCGCCATGGTCACACGGATGTCTGGGTGGGAGTTGGTGTCGGTGTCGTGTTCGGAAACGGCGTCCACAATGTCCTGGCGGATGTCGGCATGGCTTGCGGGGTCCGTGTTGTGTTCGGCAATGGCCGCCTCCAGGTCCTCCGGGCTCACCGTGTCCAGGGACGCCGTGACGGTAAACTCCAGCACGGAGCTGTCCACCACAACGATGTGCATGAGCATGGTGAGCCGCCCGTCCACGCCGGTGGAGATTGCCACCTTTTCCGTGTCCGGGGTGTTGCAGATGGCAATGAGGGTGCCGTCCTCATCAAAGAGGCCCATTTCACGGACAATGAAGTTGCCCACGCTGTCATCAATGATGATTTTCACGTCCATCATGTTGGGCACCGTGGGGTTTTGCTCCGCAGACACGATGGGACCCCGCCACAGCTCCCGCGCAAGCTCAGTCTGCTCCGTGCTGGGCACATAGTAGCTGCCCCCGCCGTCACCGGCGGCGGCCTGGGTGATTTTCAGCTTGGTCCCTGCCAAAATGCAGTTGGTAATGAGGGTGGCCCCTGCCGTGGTGATTTTAGTGCCGTATTTTCTCTCCTGGTCAGGCATTTTCGCTTTCCTCCTGTTCGTATGGATAAATCTCAAGTTTGGCGTGCCATTCAATGGGCCCGGCCCCGATGACGCCGCCGGAGCTCTCCAGCCCATTGGTGAGCATCGGCCACAGGTCCATGTGCAGGGAGCGCTCCGTGTAGGCCCCCAGCCGGACGCCGCCGGTGGATTGCAAAAGGGCCGTCATCATAATCAGGATGTTGGCGGGGCGCACCGTCAGCAACATGTCAAGGATTTCCTCCGCCATGCGGCCCGGCTCCGGCAGCACCGTGTAGTCAAGCTGGATGTCCAGGGTGTAGTCCTGGAGAGATACGGCATGACCATCCGGGCCACATAGGCCGTCCAGCCAGTTCCGCAGCCAGCGCATGGTGTAGGGCAATTCCAAATTCCACTTGGCTTTGATGCGGGCCTTGCGGGCCTCCAGGGTGTCTGTGTCTTTGGGATAGAGCCGCAGCTCTTGCTCCCACACAGCCACGCCGTTCTCATCGGCGTCCTCCAGGAATTGATTGGCCAGCACCAGGGCCATGGCATCCCAGGCCAGGGAGATTTCCGGCTCATTGGCCCCGTTGATGGTCTGAAACTCCAGCACCTCCCGGAGCACCGGGGGGAGATAGTCTAAAAGGCGTCTATCCATCGGTGACCTCCCCTCTGGCCGGGATGCTGTCCGGGCCCAGGGCCAAGTTGCTCTCCTGGCCGTTGATTTTGGTGCCGCCGATGTCCGTCACCATGTTGGAACACTCGGAGAGGATGCGGCTTTCAATCTGTGAAATGCGGACGGTCAAAAAATCGGAGCTGGCCCAATCCTGGGACAGCTCCACAAAATAGGCGTCAATGACGGCCTCCACATAGCTCTTGACAGCCTCCCAATCCCACCCGGAGGCATAGGTCAGGTGGAGCTCAATGTCCACCTCCTCCGGCGTCACGCCGGTCACATGGACCACATGGCCGATGGGAGCCAGCCCCAGGCCCTCCCCAGCGTTCTGCTCCGGGTCAATGGCGGTCTGGATTTCCTCCAGCAGCGTGGGCGTGGGGGCTTTGTAGTCGGAGGCCATGATGACCAGCTTGACAGTGCCGCCCACCGTGAGCTTTTTCTCTTTGGCCGCCGTGTAGACAGCCTTGAGCCAGGCGGCCACCGTGCCGCTCACCGTGGAGATGGTGCTGGTGTACCAGGCATCAACGGCCTCATCCGGGATGAGGCTGGCCGGGGCTATATCGCCATTCCAGACGGGGTGGATTTTGAGGTCCCCCACGCCGTTCATGGCCAGCACCTTTTCCCGGTAGTCGGCCTGGTTGCCGCCAAAGGCCTGGGATTGGAAACTGTCCAGCACCCGTTGGCGAAAAGCCTCCGTTTCCTCCTCATCATCGCCAGGGATGAGGAGTTCCACAAGCTCCGCACGGGTGAGCCCTTGCACATATTCCACCGGGATGAGGGTTCCGCCGTAGGTGTTGGCGGCAGCTCCGGGGGTTTCGCATGTGACTTGGTGGCTGAGGCCGGTTTCCGTGTCATCCTCCGGGTCCATCCGGGCGGTGACCACAAAGTTGAGGTCATCGCAGGAGAAACGGGTCCCCACCGGCACCTCAATGTTAAACTCCGCCCGATAGACGGCGGGGCTGGCCGGGTAGGGGTCCATGTTTCGGTCATGGGCCCGCTTGATGAGGTATTCACGGGGAGCCGTGGCAATGTAGGTGGCCTGGAAAACAAAGTCCGCCGCAATGTAGAGCTGGGCCAGCTCCGCCATGGACGGGGCCACGCCGTTCATCACCATGGAGCCCTCACGCTTGTCCACCGGGGAGGTCACCCTGGAGAGCGCCCTGGCCAGCAGCGCCTCATAGGTCATGTTCTCAAACATTCAGATGTCAACCTCCTTTTCGGCGCTCACATCGCCATAGATTGTGTGGACGGTAAACCGGGCCGTGACCCAATTTCTGCCCGTTTCAAATTCCCAGCCGTCCAGGGAGGTGATGCGGTCATCCTGAAGTAAAGCCTCCGTGATGCGCCGCTTTATCTCGCTCATGGCATAGTCCTTGGGCTTACCTATCAAATCGGACAGCTCGGAGCCGTAGTTGCGGGAATAGATGGGGAAAGCGTAGCGCTCCACGTTCAAAATGAGGTAAACGGCCTGGAGCACAGCATCCCGCTCATCCGTCATGCCCCGCACTCTGTTCTGTTCAATGTCCAGCTTGTGCGTGTAGCTGGGTTGGGTTTCCACCGCAAAGGAGATGAGGTCCAGGTCATCCCCCGTGGTCGGTAAAGTCGGCATTACTCTCTCGCCTCCCATCTGCCCAGGACTATGTACTGCTGGCCGCCGTCACAGCGTAGGAGGATGACTTTCTCCCCCATCTGGAGGGCGTTGTGGACCATCCACTTTTTCTTGCCCTGGTAGCGGTGCTTGTGGGGCGCAAAAGAGGCGTCCCCGGCTCCGCCGCTGGTTTCCTCGGTTTCGTGGAAGTCCGGCAGAGTGGTCATTTCCACGGCATAGTCCCTCACGGCGTCCGTGAGGATGAGCTGGGCCTCGGTCAATATTTTCTTTTGGTCAACGGTGATTTCAAGCGGGGATGTAGATGTCACATAGCCATAGCCCCCGCTCATGGGAGCGCCAGCCTGGACGGCCTCAACGGCGGCCCGCTTTACCAGCCGCACCAGTTCATTGATGTCAAGTGACAAACGTACCACCTCGCATTTTGAGCTCCATGAGGTGCTGCTCATTGTTGAAAGTGTGCTTGACCTGCTCCACCATGAGATAGCTGGACACATTCATGTCACCCAGCCCCAGCATGACCACCAGCAGGGTCCCAGCCCTCACCCGGATGTCCCCCAGCACGTCTTTGAGCTTGAGGGTGCGGGTCTTGGTGTTGTATAGGCTGAGGAGGGCGTCCGCCATGGCCTTGGCGTTGGTGGTGCTGTCCAGCTTTTCATAGCATTGCAGGACACCCCATTGGTTGATGTTGGAGCTGTCCTGGGCAACGAAAATTTCTCTTGCCCCGGTGTCCTTGTTTTCATAGGAGAGCTTGATTTTGTCATAGGTCTGGGAGGCGATGGAGCTTTTATAGTCAAAGTCCCCCGCCGTGTCCTCATCAATCAAGAGCCCCAATTTCATGCTGCCAATGTTTTTGAGGGTCAGCTTGCCCACGTCATCATAGAGCACATACATCTGGGACGTGGCCTTGAGGGTTTCGTCCAATGCGGTCTGGATGATGTCAAAGAGGGTCTTGTTGTCCTCCACCCGGCTCCCGATGGTGTAGCCCGTATCCTCCAGGTCACCCACGTTGAGCTGGAAGTCCTCCGCAATCATGCGTATCACATCGGCGGCGGTCTTGTTGGTGTAGACATAGGTGTCTTTGTTCTTGAGGTAGTAAAGCTGGTCATACACGGTTATTTGGATGATGTCATCGGTGCTGCCCTTGCGGGATTTCTCAAACACAAAGCCGTAAAAGACGGGGGTGCCGTCCACGGAAAAACGGCAGGGGTCCCCCTCTTGAAAGCTCAGGCCCGGCGTCTTGACCACCTCGGCAATGAGCTTGCCGGGCTGGCCTTGCCGCTCCCACTCAATGCTCACATTTTCCACCACGGGGGGCAGCATGATGGTCCCCTGGTGTTGTATCAGCAGCTCATAGGTCATGGGATGGTGAGCACCTGCCCCACATAGATGAGGTTGGGATTGCTGATTTTGTCCGTGTTCGCATTGTAGATTTTGTTGTACTCCGCCCCGCTCCCATAATATTTGGCGGCGATAGCCCATAGGCTGTCACCGGCTTTGACCGTGTAGGTCTTAGCCGTGGGGGCGGTGCTGGCGTCCCGCTCTTTCTCCACCGTGACGGTCTGAGTGCCGCCGGTTTCCTGGGGCTCCTCAACGGTCACGGTCTTGGTGCCGTAGTCCCGCCATTGCTTGAGGTTGACATCTATGGTCACGTCCAGGCCCTTTTTGCCGTCCTCGGTGATGTTGTAGTCCTCCACGCTCACTTTGATGTTGGTGTCAAAGAGCATCCCCCCGGAGGGGGATGCCCGGACCAGCATGAATTGGGTGGTTTCTTTGTTGGTTTTCAGTCGCTCCAGCAGGCCCATGTAATAGTCCGGGGAGCGGGAGCCCGTGAGCATGGGCAGGTCAAAGGGCACGGTGATTTCCGTGAGGCCAGGAGCCCGCAGGAAATTGACCTCCCCCTCATTCAAGAGGACCAGGGTTTTGTTTTTGCCCTTTATTTTCACCTGGAGCTTTTCTGGGGTGGGCCATACGGCCCCGCCCAGATAGCAGGTATAGCTCATCTTGATGCCCTCCTTTTTTCCATTGGAAAAAACTCTGTATTTCCGGCATGGGGCAGGGTCTACGCATGAACGCCCTCCGCCGCAGTCAGCAGGGCCTCTGTAAAGCCGTCTGTGAGGGTGGAGATTACGCCGTCCAAATCGGCCCCGCCCTCAATGCGGTTGGTCATGCCGGTCATGTCAATGCGGACCTCTGCCGTGGTGAAACGGTTGATTGCATCCCGCTCCGCAATGTCCCGCAAATACTCCAGCTCCTCCGTGGAGGTGCTGAGGGCATCGGCGGCGGCTCCGGTGTTGGCGGCGGTCTGGCCGGTGTTGCCCAAAAGGTCATCCATGGCAAAATCACCGTAGTTGTTCCCGGTGCCCAGGCCGGTGCCGTAGTCAGTGGCGGCTCCCAGGTCGAAGTCAAACAGGCCGCTCACGGCGTCAGAAACGCCGCTTGCTACACCATCGCCCCAATTTGCCCCGGCGTTGAAAGCATCGGACACCCAGCCGCTCTGCCAGGTGTCAAAGGTGCTCATGCCCTCACTGAAAGCATCCCCTACACTCACAAAGTCCTTGATATTGCCGGAGGCCTCCGCCGCTTTAGAGGCGTAGTCACTGGCGGCGTTGGTGATGCCGGAATAGTCAAATTCTACAAAGGGCAGCTTGTTCAGCGCCTCGCAGATACCAGCCACAACGGTGAGCGCCGTGGACAGCAGGTTGTAAAACCAGGATTGCACGCCAGAGATGACATTGCTGAAAGCAATGCCGATATTTTGAGCACAGGCTCCCAGGGCGTTCCAGATGCCCAGGGCGATGTTGGCCACCGTGAGGCCCAGGTTGACAAAGAATTGAATGACAACATTGATGCCGCCAGCGATGACGCCAAAGCCGCTGTTGGCGATGCCGGTAAACTCGGCAATGGCCGAACAGGCGGCATATATGGCCGCCACAAGGGCAATGACCGCCACCACAATCCAGGTGATAGGGCAGGCCGCAAGGGCCGCATTGAGCCCGTATTGGGCCGCTGTCTGGGCAAAGGTGGCCCCGGTGCTCATCATCAAAGCCGCCGCTTTCACGCCCTCTGCCAGCGCCATGGCAGCGTTGATGCCGTTGGTGATGAGTGCCACGGCATTGTAGGCGATAAAGGCCGCCACCAGGCCGTACACAATGGGGCTTATCCAGCTCCAGTTGTCCACCACAAAAGATGCACCGTTGATGAGGAGGTCCAGGACGCCGGTGGCCACACTGGCCAGCATAGCCAGCCCGTTGATGGCCCCGTCAATGACCGTGTTAAACTGTGCGCTGTTGGCCACCTGATTGAGCCGTGTGAGCACGGGCTCAAAGGCCGCCAGGGCCGTGTTTTGCATCTTGGTGCAGATTTGGGCCCAGGTCATGGGCATACTCTCAAACTTGGCATTGGTTTCATCCGCCACAGAGAGGAGGGCGTTTTTCACCACGTCTGCCGTGATGAGGCCCTCCTCCGCATAGGATTTGATGGAGCCCTCTGCCACGCCCATGTAGCTCTCAATAGCACGGGCGATGCCGGGGGCGTTCTCCAGGATGGAGTTTAGCTCCTCGCCCCGGAGGGCACCGGCGGCCATGGCCTGGGTGAGCTGGAGCATGGCCGCAGACTGGCCCTCCGCCGTAGCACCGCCAATGACAAATTGCTTATTGACTTGCTCCATGAAAGCGATGAGCTCATCATTGCTTTCAAAAGCCCGGCCAGCGTTTGCACCCATGCTGGCAATGGCGGAGGCGGTGTCCAGGTAGGCCGCCCTGGAGCGCTGGGCAGATGCCATGATTTTCTGCTCCAGCTCATCCACAGAGCCCCCGTCATCCACAAGGAAACTGAGGCGGGCCGTGGTGCTGGTCAGCTTATCAGACAGCCCCAGGAGCGCTTTTGCGCCCGCTCCGGCGGCCAGCGTGGCCACAATGCCTTTGACCTTGCCCAGCAGCCCATCCGCAGCGCTCGTGCCGTTGCGGAGGCCCTTGTTGAGCACTTCCTCCTGTTGAGCCGCCCGGCGGTAGCCCTCCGCCATGTCATCAACCTCACGGTTGGCCTCCACAAGCGCAGCTCTGGCCGCCTGGATTTGAGCCGTGTCCACAGCCCGCCCGGAGGCACGCTGGACCTGCTCAAAGGCATTGAGGGTGGTGTTGAGCGCCGTGTTGATTTTTCTGAGCACACCGCTGATGCCGTCATTTAGGACCATCTGGGACCTGATTGTTGCCACGGTTTCACCCCCTTTTTAAGAATTAGGCCCCCGCCATACAGCGGGGGCCCCGGTTCACTTCCGTTTTGATTTGCCTTTTCTCATCTTGCTTTTCAGTTCTGCCTCCCGTTTCTTTTCGTCCTCGCCCCGCACCTGGATGGATGCGATGACAAAGGCCCGCTCCTTGACAGGCAGGTCTAAAAACTTGGACGGCTCCCAGCCAAACTTTTGCAGGCAAAAATGGGCAAAATTGGCCTCCGGGTCACCGTCCAGAATTAGTTTTTTGCCTCGGCCACCATGTCATCATCGGTCTTGAAACCGTTGACCTGGAAAACCTCCGTGACATAATCGTCAAACTCGCCGCCGATGAGCAGCTTGCCAATCAGCTCCTCCGGCTTGGCTACGCCCCAATCATTCTGGAGCGCCGCATTGTTGAGGTCCGGGAACACGGTGCAGCGGGCGGCCACCTTGGCCTGGAAAGTGTAGGTGTCAAGCTGCTGGGTGTACTGGCCCTTTTTGCCGGGCACGGGGACCTGGCGGATGCACCCGGAGCGGATGCGGGCATACTCATCGGCAGAGATGCAGCAGATTTCCCACTCCATGGGCTTGCCGTCCTCCCCCTTGATACGGGGGGAGGCGGCATATTTGTGGTTTTCAATCTGCTCAACATTGGCGCGCATGAAAGCGGACAGGTTACTCATGGATGATTTCCTCCTTTTGTGTTATGCGGCCTTACATGTAGGCCGGGTTGGTGTACTGTTCGGGACGGGTAAAGCTGTCACAGTAGCCCTCAATAGACTGCTCGACAAAATCACCCTCTGCATTGAACATGGACAGCAGCACATCACCGTCCAGGATGCAGTTGTTGTAAATCTTGGTGCTCCGGCCCACGGTGGTGGCAGGGTCATCATTGGAGGTTTGGATGTCAAAGGTGGGCATCACGCCGGTCTTGATGAAGTTCTCCACCACCAGGTCAAAAATCTCCGTGCATTTGTAGATGGTCATGGAGAAAGACAAGGCAACGGTCTGAGCCTTGTGGCCCACCACCACGCTGCCCAGCTTGTAGACCTCGGCGGTGTTGACAGAGGCCGTGCCCTCAAACTCCTTGGCCATAAGCATGGAGTAGCGGGTGCCGTCCAGGGTGACAAAACACTCCGCAAAATTGGCGCTCACAGCGTCCTGGGTGTTCATAATCGGTCCAGGCATTTCTCATTCCCTCCTTTACTGGATGATAACGCTCATGTAGAGCTGGGCCATGGCGTTGACCACGTTGAGCCCATTGACCACGCAGAGGACGGCCTTTTTGCTGTCACCCTGTTCACAGGTCACAATCTCCGGGTCAAAATTCTCCACGGCACGGATGTCATCAAGCTGCTGGATGAGCTTGGTGATGTCCCCCCAGAGGGAGGCACGGCCAGAGGCGTCATTGGGCACGGTGCCCAGATACTTTTGGCCGAACAGCACCGCCACGTCATTGGCAATCTGGTCACACACCCGGATGGTCTGGTTGCTCTGGAAAATTTCCCCCTTGGTGTCGGACAGGGTGAGCAGGGTGTTGATGTCCTCAAGCACTCTGGTGTCCCCGTTGACGTTGTGGAAGATAAACTTGCCAGCCTTGAGGGCCGCCTCCAGCTCCGCCTGGGTGTAGTCCGTGTCAATGGTCAGCTCCCCGTCATACTTGAAGTTGGTGAGGGATTTATTGACCGCACAGCCCGCCTGGGCACCGGCCACCCAATACACCAGGGAGTGGGTGGGCACATCGGCAATGGTGGAGTGGGTCACAGTGTTCCACACGCCAATGATGCCCTCATAGTCCGCCGTGGACGGCTGCCAGGCCACAAGCTGGAATTTGCTGCCCACCTCATCACGGACCCGGCTGCAAAACTGCTGGTAAAGCCGCACGGTGGTGGCATCAGACGCAGGGCAGCACAGGGCGTTGTAGGCATAGGGCTCAATCTTGTCCAAAAAGGCCTGGTGAGCCTCGCCGTTGATGGTGGTGGCATTCGCCCCGTTGGTCAGAGGCATCCCGGCAGATGCGGACAGGGTGGCCTCCGTCTTGAAGTCTACCCAATCATTGCTCACCAGGGCCTCAGCATCCTCAACGGTCTGGGTGTCAACGGCCACGCCGTCAACATAGGTGGTCACGTCCCACAGGTCCGGCTCATCCACGTTGGCGGCCACCACAATGTTGATGTCATTGCCTCGTACACCGCCATATTTGGCCGTGGCCAGGGTGTTGGATGCCTTGACGGCTCCAGAGCCCAGGCGGTAGCAGTAGACGGTGGTGGCGTGGGTGAAAATCTCCCGCAGGGGGAGCATCTCAGGGTAGTCATAGCCATAGCCAAAAATGGTTTTGCTGTTTTTCTGAAACTCCCCGGAGGTGACAGGGAAAACCGTGCCCTCCGGGCCCCAGCTCAGCTCAAAAGGCGCTGCCGCATAGCCTCTGTCAGAGAGGGCCGCAGACGCCCTGGGCACACTGGAAAAATTGACATAGTAACCGGGCAGGACCTTGTTTTGGACCTGCCAGGTGCCGCCGCCCAGCGCCATATTAGTTCACCTTTCCTTTCATGTACTTCTCAATCAGCCCGTCCACCTCATTCAAGGTGTAGGCCTTGCCGTCCTCCAGCAGAGCCCGGATGAGGTCCCGCCGGTTGGCATATCGCTTGGAGGCCACAAGCTGCTCCTTTTTGTAGGTAGCGGCCTCGGTGGCCTTTTCGACGTTTGTGGTCTTGGCTTGCGCCATGCTTATCCCTCCATTTCAATATCAAGAGTTTCCATGAGGGTCTGCTCCTGGGGGATGTAGATGTGGTGGTCATAGCTCACCATTACATGCAGGACACCCTCCTCAATGGACCACTCGCAATTTGTGCAATGGATGAGGTCCCCCTCCGGGGTGGTGATGTCCCGCAGCAGCATGATGAGCTGGTCCGCCACCTCACAGCACTCCGCCGCCCCCACTTTGGGGTAGTAGATGACATCCAGTGTGGGGGTGCGGAGAAACCGCTCCCCCACCTGCCTGGATTGCCCAGCGGAGGGCATGACCACATTAAAGTCCCCAGGGTTGAGGCCCTGCTTGACGTTCCCGCCATGCACCTGCACAGCAGGAAAAGCGGCGTGCAGCGCAAGGCTCACGCCGTCATAGATACTGCTAAAACTGATTTCAGACATTGAAAGCCTCCCTCAGCAGCGCCTCCAGCTTTTTCTCAATCACGCTGGGTGCCACCCGCTCCAGGTCCCGCTCGGATAGGGTCAGGAAATATTGACCCGCCACCCAGCCGCCTCCGCCAGCCGTGCGGTGCCCAAACTCCACATAACTTGCATAGTGGACCGGGTTGATGACCTCAATGTAAAAGGTCCGCCCCCGTTTGAACACCGGCAGGGCGTTGGCGTAGGCCGTGGGGTCCACCTTGCCGCCGCCGGAGGCCTCCGCCTCCGTTTTTGCGGTCCAGCCCCGGCGCAGGGTGCCGCCCTTTTTCCCGCTGCTCCGTGGGTATTGCCCCACGGGTGTGCGGGGGATGACCAGGGCCAGCAGCCGGGCCGCCAGCTCTTTGGACACGTCCTCACAGAATTTGTCCAGGTCCATGTCCTGGAGCTTTTGCAGGTTGTCCCGGAGCCGCTGGAGCTGCTTATAATCGACATTGCCCCAGCGCATTAGGCCCACTCCTTGAAAAGCTCCAGGGGCACCTCCTGGTGGCAGGTGTAAACGGCGGGCTTTCCGCTCCGCTCATAGTCACGGGTGACGCCGTTCTGGGTCACCGTGATTTTTGACCCCTCTGGGATGTCCACAGAGGGGTCAATGTAGAGCGTCACGGTCTGGGCCACCAGCGCCGCCTCCTGTGTGGGCTCCGTGCTCTTTACGGTCTGGTGGGAGATGCGGCAGGGCAGGCCGGAGGCTGTCACTTGTTCCACCGGCTCCGTGCGGCCATTGGCAGGGTTGAGAACACCCTGCCGCACGGTGATGGTGGCCAGGCCCGTCCAGAGGCTCTGGATGGCCTTTTTGTAGGCGGCGGGGATTACCACCGCAGCCTCCGAAAAGCCGCCAGGATGCTCTCTGCCGGGTGCCTGAGCTGGTCCAGCAGAGCGTCAAAGCGGCTTTCCGCATTGCTCGCTCCATCGCTGGCTCCGGCAAAGGTCACGGAGATGTCCCCCTCCGTGATGCTTTTGGCGGGGGCATCAAAATCAAAGCCCTCACCCAGCCCTCCGGCGGCTTTCTTATCAAACAGAAATTGACCGGCCACCATATCCACAAGGGTATAAAAAAGAGGAGGCGGGAGCTCTCGGTGGTTGATGTTCGCCAAAAGCTCCGCCTCACACTTGTGGATGAGGTATTCAAGGCCGGTTTTGTCAGCGTCCGTGACGGTGTAGCCCAGCATGGCCAGCCGGGCCACCACGGCCTCATACACGGTCATCATTGTCCTTAGCCTCTGGAGAGGATGCGGGCAATGGGGATGGCCTTGTGGGCGATGTAGGAGCGGTCGTTTTCCTCCGCCTCGCCAGAGTGGACCAGGACCCAGTTGGCACCGTTGGACAGCTCTGCATCCGTGGGGGAGAGAGTGGTCTGGCTGGCCTTTTCATAGGAGATACCATAGGGGGCAAAGACCTTGCGCTGACGGGTGTAGAGAGTGTCCACGCCGCCGTCCGTCTTGGGGTCACGGGCCATTTCATAGGGGACCTTGGCACCAATGTCCTCAAAGCTGATTGCACCCTCACCCAGCACATAGGTGACATACTGAGTGCCGGGGACCACATAGCTGTCCGCCGCCGGGGTGCCCTCGCCAAAGTAGGGGGTGACCTCCGCCTGGTTAATCTGGCCAGCGGTAGCGCCGGAGGCCTTGACCTGGAGCGCTCCCTCATCGGAGGCGCTGGCGGGGAAATAGCCGTCCGTGGCGGGCATCCCATCATCCACCACAACGGTCTTGCCGTTCCAGGTGTAGAGGGTCAGGTCACGGGTCACGCCGTCCTTGTCGGTGTACTTGAGAGCGGTGAGCAGGTTGAGGTTTTCCAGGTTGGTGGCCACAACGGAGTGCATGAACACCAGGGAAAAACGGCGCTTGCGGTCACCGCAGGCCTGGGCGGTGGCGCTGTTCATGGTGGTGGCCTCCATGTTGCCCGCCACCTCATAGGTGTGCTTGGACACAAACTCGGCGCTTTGGCCGCCGGTCATGGAGAAAATACCCTTGAGGACAGCCAGGAGGGTGTCCTGGTCAATGTCCTGCCAATACTCAGCCACCTGCTGGGCCACATTGTCCATCCAGTCAATGCCGCCGGTGATGTCAAAAGAAAAGTCCTTTTCGGTCCAGGCCTTGGCACGGCCTACCACCACAACACCCTGCTCAAAGGTCTTGGTGGAGGTGGCGTCAATGTCGGTCTGGCCGTCATAGTTCACGGCATCGCCGTCCAGCAGGCCCCGCATGGCGATGCGGGCATAGCCGGTGCCGCCCTGGGTGCTGAAAACGTCCCGGATGTCGGGGTTGCCTGCCAGCGCTCTGGATTTCCGCATTTCATTGAGGCGGGTGCGGGGGATGCGGTCCACCGCATACTTGAAAGCCTGGGGATTGAAAGACTTGGCATCAAACTTGGTGTTAGGCATAGTTCAATCTTCCTTTCTGAAAATTAGTCGGTGTTGGTCTTGCGTTTACGGCCCTTTGGGGCCTCTTTGGTGCCGGTGGTATCATTACCCTCCGGCTCATCTGCCGGGCCGTCCTGGGCCGCCTCTGTGCCCGCAGGGGCCAGGCGGTCCATGACTTCCTGGACAATGGCCTCCGCAAGCTCCTGGGTCAGCCGGATGACCAGCTCTTTGGCCATGGCATCCGTCAGCTCTTTCACGGAGGAGATGTTATCCGCAATGTACTGCACCACGGCCTCTTGGGTGCGGGGCAGGGATGCGGCGGGCTTGCCGGTCAGCTTGGCCGCCAGATTTCTCAAGGCGTCCTCAAAAGACACGGCTTTTGTGGGGGTTGTAATGTTTCGCATGATTGCACCTCTCAATCCAGCTTTGCGTCAGGATTTTCGGCCAGGTACGCCGCCAGCTCAGAGTAGGACATCTCAGAGGGCTTTTTCCCCTCTCCGGGTTTCCGCCCGTCACCGCTCTCTCCGGGTTTCCAGCCCTCATACTTGGGGGCGCTCCCAAAGAGAAAGTCCGTGGAGGCGTCCTTTTTCAGAGCCTCAACTTTGGCGGCCAGTGTGATGCTCTCATCGCCCACCTTGGCCACCACCTTGCCGTCCACAATCTTGGCGTCCTTGAGGTAGTCGGCCAGGACCGCTTTGACGGCCACGGTGTTCTTGGCTCCGGCGGCGGTGAGCTCGGCATCCACGGCAGAGGACAGCCGGACAGCGACCAGCTCTTTCTCATAGTTGGCCCGGTCCGCTTTGGCCTGCTGCTCCAGTTCGCCAATCTTGCGGGTCAGCTCCTCATTGTCGCCAGCGGACTTTTTCAGCTCCTCAAGCTGCTTGGCGTGTCCCTTGGCGGCCTCCTCAAGCTGGCCCACCTGGGCCTCCAGCTCCTTGACACGGGTGTTTTTGGCATTGAAGTCCGCACGGGCAACAAAGTCTTTGCCAATCGCCTGGCAGGCGGCGGCATCCATCTCCTCCGTGTAGGCCTCGCCAATGATTTCCTTGAGCCATAAAAGTTTCATGTGTGTTACCTCCTGTTATCTGCTTTCCTTGTGTCCGGCCAGTCCCGGTATGGCAGCGCCCCTGGTAGTTTCCGCCGGGGCCCAGCGGTATTGAGTATGAAAAAAGCACCGTGCTTTTCAGCACGATGCTTTCATCATTGGGTCAGTTGAGGACATCCGGGTCCGGGTCCTCCAGCTCTGTCCAGAGCTCGGTGAGCGGCGTGTCACCCTGGAGGTCCGTGAGGACCTGCTCAATGGTGGCATCCGCCGGAGGTGAAAAGGCGGCGTCCTCCAGCTCATAGACAAAGCCGCCGCCCGGCTCCTCCCAGAAAAAGCTCCCGCCGTTCTTTTCGGCGTAGGCCGTGACGGCCTCCTGGAGCTCCTTGTGTGCAAAGTATTCAACGGGCGTCATCATATCATCCTTTTCAATAGTTTCTCAAACTCCGCCAAAGCGGTGGGGAAATACTGCTGCATCAATGCGTAGCGGTCAGCGTCAAACTGAGCCGCAAACATGTGGGCAAAGGCCTCCTTTTCCAGCATCCCGGAGTATGTCCAGTAAACGGTGCGGTGGCCATAGTTGCCACGGGCCCTGTTGCGGGACAGCCCACCGAACAGGTCAGAAACGGCGTTGTGCGTTGCATCCATGAGCTCCTGGGCCACGATTGCATAGGCGTCCGTCTTTTTTCTGGTGCCGTGCGCTTTCATGGTGGCCTTGATGTAGTTGTCGAAGTCCGCCCGCAGGGCGTTTCCGAAGTCTGCCGATTGCAGAGAGGTGAAACCGCTCCCTGGGCAAGACATAAAATCAACATAATGGCCGTGCTCATGGAAAAAGGTGGTTGCCGGGCCTCTGGGGTCGGTCATGTCGTTTGCAAAGTTCATGTTGACCTTTTGCGTGCGGCTGTCAAAATGCGGCGTGCCGGAGAAAGCCCCATCCGCCACGGAGCCGGGCTGCACATAGCGGTCAAAGACGGCTTGGGCGGTCTGATTTCCGGCGGAGTAGTGCTGCTCCAGGGCGTCCGTGTAACCGCTTGGAGCCGTGGGCAAGCTCTGCATCACGCTCTGAAAATGAGTGCTTGCCGTTGTGGCCATTGTACCACCAGCGGAGGCCGTTGGCAAACCTGGGGTTGGTCCCTGCACAAAGCTCTGCCGCCATTGCTCAAAGGTGGTGTTGGCGGGGACCTTTCTTGTGGTGCCGTCTGGGTTGCGTGTCCAGCGCTCTCCCAGGCCCACCATGTCCTCAAAGTAGGGAGCCGTGCAGCACCGGCACCACGGATGAAACGGCGGAGCGGTGAGCCCCACCTGGTAGTCCGACATCTTGAACACCTTGCCGTCCAGCGCCGAACACAGGCCGCAGGTGTCCCGGTCAAAAGAGGCCACAATCCTGTATTTCTCTACGCCCAGGGCGTTGAAACAGTCCTTTTGAGCGGCGCTGGAGAAATAAGCGCTCTCTGTCATCACCAGGCGGCCCGCTTTGGAGCGGGACACCTCAAACTGCTTGGAGATGGCGGAGATGGCCCGGTCAGGAGCCTCCCCCCGTATAATCATTTGGGTGAGCTGGGTGTTTACGCTGTTCACAAGGCTCTGCTTGTTGGTCCAGCAGCGGTCACGGAAAGTCTGGCCGTCCGTGGTCCATGGCCGGGAGAGCACCTTTGTGATGGTGCCCTCGTTGACGGCCTGCATGGTCCAGCCCACGCCCAGGCCCCTTTGGACCTCATAGGCCGTGTGGTAAAAGCTCCCGGTGTAGGATTGCCGGGCGGCCCGGTCTATGTAATCAAGCTGGTTGGAATATAGGAGCTCCGCCTCCTGCTGGAGCTGGATTTTGAGAGCGTCCAGCCGGGAGATGTGGACCCTGGCGCTGGCGTTCTCCAGCTCTTTCATCCAGGCCCCGGTGAGGGCGTTTTCCTCACCGTGCTTGATGTACTCCTCCACAGTCCAGCGAAACTCCGCCAGCTCATCACTGTTGAGCAGGCGCTTGGCGTCCGCCAGGGTGATGTCATTGTTGGCAGCAAAACGTCTGTACCAGGTGGAGAGCTGCCGCTCAATCTCTGCCTCAGCGGCTCGGAATTGGGCGTCCAGGTTCTCCACATAGGAGTAGGATTGGTCCAGCAGGGAGTCCTCCATGTTTTTCATGCGCTGGGCCCAATAGTCAGCGTTGCGCTGGAGGTTATTCCTGGGCATCGCCGTCACCGCCGTCCTGGCCGGTCACGGGGTTGCCGCCAGAGCCGCCCCCGCCGTTCTGCCGGTTGGCCATAAAGGCGGCCTGGTAGGGGTCCGCCATGGCCTCCTCCTTTTCCTCCTTGATGCGCTGGAGCTCCTGCTCCGGGTCAGACACCCAGGGGTGCATTTTCACGATGGTTTCATCGGAGAGGATGCCCACGGAGTTCTTGCAGTTATTGATGGCCTCAGTTTCGTTGATGAGGACATCCCGGTCAAAGATGACCTTGACCTCCTCACCCTCAAAGCTCCGCTGGCCGGTGTTGGCCAGGTGTTTGTTGACAAACCAAAGCAGTTCCTCCATGGAGGCTTGAAACTCCATCTCAATGCCGTTGGCATCCAGGTCAATGTCAGAGTACATACTCTGTATATTCATCTGGTTGGGGTTTCCGCTCATGCGGTCATCTTTGGCATCATAGCCCCTGGCGTTCTCAATGATGGCGTCCTTGAGCAGAGAGAGCAGCACCTTGTAGTTTTCGGCGTTGACCTCAATCTGGAGGGTGTCCACGCCGCCCTCAGAGCCCTCAAAGGAGCGGACCTTGATGATGCCGTAGGTGGCCAGGTTGGCCCGGAGCCGCCCCAGGTCCTCCCCGTCATAGTTCTTGATGACCAGGATGGTGGAGTGGATGTCCTCCTCCATCTGGTTGGCAAAGTTGGAAATGACATCGTTATAGGCATCTTGCAGGCACTTGACCCTGGAGAGCAGGGGGATTTCATGGTGGGAGCTCTTAAAGCACACCAGCGGGATGCGCTCCCAATTATAGCCGGTTTCCTCGCCGGTCTGGGGGTCCGTGGTGGTGATATACGGCCCGGAGCGCTCATAATCGTCCGGCACCAGCGTCCCATCATCGTTACGGATAAAGCAATCCACCCCGCCGCCGTGCATGACCTCCACCTTGACCACATCCTTGGTCTGTTCGGTTTCGTCATACTCCAGCACCACATAGACGTGGACGGCAGCATCCAGGATGGTGTGGTCAGCATCCGCCCAAAAGGGCAGGACCTCATCCGCCGGAAAACGCTTGAAAGCCAGCTCCCCGTTTTCGTAGTAGGGATAAAGCCAGCTTTTGCCGCCTATCCAGGCCCCCACACCAATGTTGTGCATGGTCCGGCGGAAACGGGGGCCGAACACAGAGGCCAGCGCCGCCGCATATTCCTTGTTTTCGGTGTCGAAAGAAAAGGGCTTGCCAAAGGAATAGTTGGTTTTCTGGTCCACCATCTTGGCATAGATGTTGTTGACCAGCCGGTTGTTGGGCAGGTGGTCCAGCACCTTGACCTTTCCGTCATCGTCCAGGGCAATGCGCTTGCGGTGGAGCACGTCCTGGGCCCCGTCATAGTAGGCCTCGCCGTCAAGCTGCCGCTTGCGCTCTTTGGAGCCCAGCCAGGCCGTGATTTCAAGCTCCAAAAAGCGCTTGTCCGTCATGCCCCGGCGGAAATTCGTGGCCGCCCGGCCCACGCAGTCATCCCGTAAATTAAGCACCACCACCGTGCATCACCTCCTTTGCCTGATTGTCTGGGGGGGGGGGGATTGAAACCAATGGGCCGGGCCTTGCTCTTTTCCAGCGTGAGGGTCTGGCCTGGGAGCTCCACCTCAATCCGCAAGGTGCGGTATGGCAGGCGCTCCGCCCATTGTTCGATTTTGTTTAACACATATTGCTGCTCAAACATGGCACACCTCAAAAACTGAAAAGTTGCGGCCCAAAGACCTTGTGGACAAAATAGCGCACATCATCCATGGCGTGGTCATTCTCTTTGATGGGCCGGTCCACGGGGGCCTTTTCATCCCAGCGGTAGAGCCCAAACTCCCGGATGCAGTCCGTGCAGCAGGAGCAGATGAAGATGTCCCCGCTTTGGAGCCGTGTGGCCACGTTGCGGATGCCGTCCAGCACAGAGTTGGAGGCCTTTTCCACATAAAACCGGCCATGCCGCCGGATGACCTCAATGAAACTAGCCGCTGAGGGGTCCACGATAACCGCCCGGATGGGCAAATCCCCGGCCAGCTTTTCCAGCCCGGTGTAGTGCTCCTCATCGGTGCGCTGGCGTCCCTCTTTGCGGCTGTCAAAGTAATATTCCCGGATGCGATACCATTTCCTGGCAGCCCGGCCCCAGAGGCCCATGCTGGTGGGGTTGATGGTGCCATAGTCCACAGAAATGTAGTAGCGGTCATAGGGCCGGGGCTCATCCGGCACCACATGAAAATCCTTGTTGAACATGGTATAAATCAGCCCCTCCGCCACCACCCAGAGGCCCCGGATAAAGCGGTCATAAAACACGCCGGAGTATAGGCTCTCATACCTGGCCTTGACGGCGGCGGAGAGGCTGAGGTTGTCATCCATAGTGAAATGGAGGTGCAGCATGTTCCGCTTGGCGGCCTCCACAATCCATGTGAGATAAAACCAATGGGACGGGCCCTCCGGGTTGCAGTTAAACCAGAGCTTGGAGCCCTCCACGCTGCACCGGGCGCAGGCCTGCTCCACGAAAGAGCGGGGCATGAGGGCCACCTCATCCAGCAGCACGCCCGCCAGGGTGATGCCTTGGATGAGTGAGGCGCTGCTCTCATCCCTCCCGCCGAACAGGTAGAAGTTGTTGGAGCGCCCGGCGGCGCTCACCACAATCTTGTTTTCGGTGCGGTATTCCCGGAAAGAGAACACACCGGCCAGCCAGGTGGGCAGGTTGGTGGTCACGTTGCGCCGCAAGCTCTCAATGGTCTTGCCGCATAGGGCGAAGTTTTGGCCTTGAAAGCGGCACATGGCCCACATCACAAAGCCCACCGTCATGGCCACCGTCTTGCCGGAGCGGATGGAGCCGTCACAGATGATGCCGTCATAGTCCCCAAAGCCCGGCCTATTCCACCAGGTCATGGCCAGGTTTTGCCGGGGGCTCAATTTCTGGTATCTCATCCGTGCCTATCTCCTCTCTGGTGCTTTCCTCAATCACCTCAAAGATGTTGTTTTCCTGCTCATTGCCGGAGCCGTTGTTGGCATCAAAGACGCCCAGGTGCTTGCCCAGCAGCTCCAGAGCCCTCACCTTGTCGTGGAGCTTGATTTCCGTGCCATATTGGCCCTCCTTGATGGAGGCAACGGCCTTTTTCTTTTCCTCCGGCACCTCATCGGTGGGGGTCAGCCGGACCAGGCCGTTGTGGGTGATGGTTGCAAAATCGGTGCCGTTGGCAAAGGCGATGGCGGCCAGCTCCTCCAGCACCCGCTCCTGGGTGATTTCCAGCTTGCCCCGGAGCTTTTCCTGGCGCTTTTGGATTTCAGCGGAAACGTTATTTTTCGTTATGAGCTGCCGCCCAATGTTCGGGTCCTTATATCCGGCCCGTCTTGCGGCGGCGGTGGCATTGAGGTCCACCAGGTACTCATCCACAAACCGCTTTTGCTTGTCAGTCAGCTTTGCCACACTCACCACCCCAAAACATAGTAAAAGGCCGCCTCCCCCGCACAGGGGAAAGCAGCCCGAAAAAATCATAGGTGAATGGCGGCAGGGGTCTGGTTTTCACTTCCGTCACCCTGCCGCCACCCTCAAAGGAGGTAATACCATGATGAGGCATACACCCGCAATATCAGTGTAACATAAAGACAGCGGACAAAACGGACAAATTGCTTTAGTTCCGTTCCAGATAGCGTTGCACAGCTTTTCGGCATCCATCCTCAGTGTTACCCCCGCCGACACAAGCGGCCACCTGCCGCCAGGGGAGCCCGTTGACAAAGCGATAGGTGAAAATCTGCCGGAGGAGGCTGTCATCAATGCCGGAGATGTAGCGCTCCAGGCGGCTCCGCTCATAGAGGCATTGCTGGTGCTTGGCCTCTATGATGCCCCGCAAATCGGCAATCTCCGCCGCATATTCGCCCACCTTGTCCGTGACGCCGGGGGAGTGAGGCATCCCGGTGAGGACCTGGGCCCCCGGCAGGGCTTTGGCCTCAAGCTCCTGGAGGCGGCGCTTGTCCATCTCAATCTCCCGGTTTAAGTAATAAAGCTGGGACAGTTCTTTCAAGGTCATGCTTTCTTTTCCCCCGTCCACACCGGCTGACAGTTGCCCTCACCCATCATGCACACCTTGGCGCACACCTTGCACGGGTCACCACCGGCCATGACAAAATGCAGGTCCTTGATGGCCTTGTCCACCATGCGCCGCAGGTCTGCCAGCTCCTCCAGGTCCTCCCGTGCGTAGGAATGAGCCTCAAGGCTGGCGATGTTCGCCGCCTGGTCCTCAATCTGCCGCTCCAGGGCCTCCATTTTCTGCCGGTCCACCTCATGCTGGATGGTCAGCCGGACGTTTTCCCGGATGAGCTCATCACAATACACCTGGTCACCGTTCAAAATCACAGTTGGGTTATTCATGCCACACTCTCCTTTACCTTGCGTATTCTGGCCTTGAGGGCCCGCATGACAGCCTCATGGGTGTCTGCCCGGTCCCGTATGGTGGCCATGACATCCTCATCCTCACAGCCCTGCACAATGAGATAATGCACAAACACCTTTTCGTAGGGGGAGCCCTGCCGGTACAGGCGGCAGTTGCCCTGGTCGTTCAGCTCGAAACTCCAGTTTAAGCCATACCATACCACATGGCGGCCACCGGCCTGGAGGTTGAGCCCGTAGGCGCAAGAGGCCGGATGCACCAGCAACACATCCACCTCTCCGGCGTTCCAGGCCTCCTCATCCTCCACGCCCTTATACACCCGGACCCGCAGCTTGTCCGCCCGGCCCCGGTTGTACTTCTCCAGGCGCTCCAGGATGCGGTCCTTGTCGTGCTGGTAGCCGTAGAATGTGAGGCAATGCTCCCCATTGAGTTGCTCCAGCAGCTCCGTGTAGGCCTCCAGCTTGCAGTCATGCACCGGGACCACCTTGCCGTCATTGCCATACACGGCCCCATTGCAGAATTGCAGCAGCTTGCCCACCAGGACCCCGGCGGTGCCCGCCGTGATGATGTCCTCATCCACCTCCAGCAGCAGGTCCCGCTCAAACTGGTCATAGGCCTTTTTGGCCTTGGGGTCCAGCATGACGGGGATTTCATGCTGGATGAAGTCCGGCAGTTGCAGGTAGTCCTCCGCTTTCATGGAGATGCAGATGTCGGAGATGGCACCCAGCACGGCGCTCTCCGCTCCGTCCTTGGCCTTGTAGGAAAAAATCTGGGTCCGGCTCCGCTGGTCCGGGTCAAAGTATCTCTCCCGGTAGGCGGAAAGCGTGGGCCCCAGACGGGCCCCGCCGTCCAGGAGGTACACCTGGGCCCATAAGTCAATCAGCCCCTTGGAGGACGGTGTGCCGGTCAGCAGCACCACTTTCTTAATAAACCGGCGGATGCGCTTGGCCGCCTTAAACCGCTTGCTCTGGGGGTTTTTGAAACTGGTGCTTTCATCGAAAACCACCATGTCAAACGGCCAGGCCTGCTGGTAGTAGTCCACCAGCCACTCAAAATTTTCACGGTTGATGACATAGACATCCGCCGGAGTGTTGAGGGCCTTGATGCGCTTGCTGGCGCTCCCCAGAACGGTGGACACCCGGAGATGCTGGAGGTGGTCCCACTTAGCTGCCTCCTTGCTCCAGGTGGCCTCCGCCACCTTTTTGGGGGCCACCACCAGGACCTTGGCCACCTGCCAGCGGAAATATTTGAGGATATTGACCGCAGACAGGGTGATGACCGTTTTGCCCAGCCCTGGCCGGAGAAACAGCCCCACCGTGGGGTCCTCCACCACCCGCTGGATGCAGTAGGCCTGGTAGTCATGCGGTATGTACTGCATCACCAAAAACCTCCCTCAGAAACTCTTTCACGGCGTCCATCCCATAAAGCACCCGGACATCCGCCCCCCGTTTCTCCAGCTCACTCCTCTGCCATTTCTGCATCTTGGCCAGCCTCCCAATCTCTGTTTTCAGCTCAACATAGACAGTCTTGCCGGTGGGTGTTATGACGATGCGGTCAGGGACGCCCGGATTTCCGGGAGAAACAAACTTATAACACAGGCCGCCGTGCTCTTTCACCTTGCGGACAAGGTAACTCTCAATACTGCTTTCCCTCAATTTCCTCAACCTCCAATCTGAGGGGGTGGAACATTTGGAACATTACGCGCGTACATATACGCATACAGGCGGTTTAGAGAGTTTTTATACTCTCTATTTCCTCTATTTTTCAATCAATAGAATTAAATGTTCCAATGTTCCACATAGTCAAAAAAGCCAGTGTTTACAAGGGTTTAGCCCGGAACATTGCCCGGAACATTTAGCGGAACATGTGCCGGAACATTGAAACGCCGTTTTTAAGATGTTCCGGGCAATGTTCCGCCCAATGTTCCGGGGTCAAAAGGCCCTCCGGCGGAGGAAACCACGCTGCTTTCCGCAGTAGCCAAAGCGCATGGAGTTCTTGCTTTTTTCCCAATTCGGGCAAGCCTCAATGATGCTGTTGATTTCCGCCGTGTCGGAGTAGCGGATGTCCCGCTGCTTGCCGTCCAGGGCCTCGCACCACACTTCCAGGGCACACACCCGGTCCCGGTCCACCAGCTTGACCTCACCCTGCACGGCTCCGCCCCAGAACATGCGGCGGCGGTCCAGTGGCCAGCTCTGCCAGTCCTCCGGGACCTTCCGGTCTAAAAAATCCAGGATGACGCCCTCCCTGGTGCTCACCTCACGGTGCTCCTCCTGCTTTTGCTTGGCGGCGTCCTCCAGCTCCCCTTTGAGGAAAAGGGGCTCCCCGGTCCTCCAGCGGACCACGGCCTCCGCCCATAACTGGTCAACCTCCTCCGGCAAATCGGACCACACCTTTTTTGTGGCCGGGGCCACGCCCACGTCCACGGGCCAGAAACGGCGGTTGCCGGTGCGGTCTTGGAGATAGTCAGAGGTGTTGGTGGTCCCGAAGAACACGCAGCACCGGGGCAGCTCTTTGACGTGGCGGCCATAGGCGGCCCGGAAACGGTCAGCCCGCAGGGAAAGAAACTGCTTGATGCGGGCAATGTCCGTGCGCCGGAAAGCATCCAGCTCCGCAATTTCCACCAGCCAGACGCCCTGGAGCAGTTCGGAGGCCTCCTTGCCCTCAAAGGTGCGGATGCTGTCATTAAACCAGCCCCGGCTCATCTTATCCAGCAGGGTGCTTTTGCCCAGGCCTTGCGGCCCGGAGAGGATGAGCATGGTGTCATATTTGGTGCCGGGGACCATGGCACGGGTCACGGCGGCGGTGAAAGCCTTGCGGGTCACGGCTCTGGTGTAGGGGGTATCAGCGGCCCCCAGGTAGTCGATGAAAAGGGTGTCCAGGCGGGGCGTCCCGTCCCAGACAAGGCCCTTGAGATAGTCCTGTATCTCATTGAACGCATGGGCGGTGGAGTGCAGGGAAAGCGCCCCGTCAATCTTGCCGTTGCCGGTGATGTGGTGGTAGCGCTCCATGTACCAGTAGAGGCCCTGGTTGTCGTTGTCATCCCAAAAGCGGCGCTCCGTGCGGCTGTCCCAGGGGAGGGCCCCCAGGACCTCACCACGGCCCGCAAATTGGTTGAGGGCAAACTTGCCTTTGAGGAGCGGGTCATGCTCCAGGATTATCCACACATTATCAATGGTCGATTTGGGGAGCCCCGTCTGGGTGTTCACAGCCAGCTTGCCCATCCAGTTGGCGGGGTCCTCATCGTTGGTGCCCTCCACGCCCTCAAAGTCCTTGACGGCCTCCTGGTAGCGCTCCTGGCTCATCAGGGCGGCCACATCGGCGTCCTGGACGGCCAGCTCACACATGGCCTTGTAGGAGGGCAGGCGGTTGGTGGGCGTGCCCGGCTGGGCCTCATCGTCTTTGTCCCCAAAGCGATGGAGGCGGACCATATCAAAGGCATTGACCAGACGGTTGCTGCACGGGTCGGTGGCGTGGTGGCTGTAAAGGAATTTGCCGCTGTCATAGATGACGGCGCCGCCGGTGGTGGAGCCGCCCAGGTAGGTGTAGCGGCCCGGCATATTGTCCACCGGCTCATAAATGCCGGGGATGAGCTCATCCATGGCCCGGTAGATGTCATAGGTACGGCAGAACGCCCCCACCACGCCGGTCTTGGCCTCCGGGTCACCCTGCTTGACGGCCAGCTTTGGCAGGCTCAGAGCGCCCGGCACCTGGGGCCAGGTGGTGCAGTCGGTCCAGTCATCGTATTTGGCCAGCAGGCCGTTGGCGGAGAGCAGGGGCTTGTCTTTCCACACATAGATGTATTGGCTGTCAGCACAGCAGGATGGCCAATACATGAGCCGGGACACCTCAAAGGTGGTGGGGTCACACAGCTCCAGGCCGACGAGCTCCGCCATTTTGCGGGCGATGGGCTCATATTCATCCGCTGTCATGGTGCGGTCCGTAGGGAGCAGGACACGCAGACGGGGAGCTGCTGGGCTGTGCTTGCGGGTGGAATAGATGCAATAGCCGCAGCCCAGGGCCTCCACACGGCGCAGGACATCCTCCGTGCCGCCGGAGGGGATGTTGTCCAGGTCCAGGGTGACCACATCACGCCCGGTCACGTTGTTGGCCTTGCGGCGGGGCCCGGACAGTGTGCCGGCCATAAAGCCGCCCACGTCCTTGAGGTCATCCTGCTGGGCCTTTTTCATATTCAGATATTCCGCCAGGGTTTCCGTGCCTCTGGCCGGGGCCTGGAGCCGGGCCCAGAGCTCTGAGATGAGCATGGTCTGGGGCTGCCAGGTCATGGCCCGCCGGTTGCTCCCGGCGGAGATTGTTATTTTGCGGTCATATTGCATGGGGCGGCACCTCTTACTCTGGTTTTTCTCGTTCCGGGGTCAATCGGTCCAGCCAGCGCTGGAGCTTTTCCGCCTCCACGGCGGTGGTGTTATCTCCGCCCATGGCGACATCCAGGACCTTGAGGCACAGGCGGACATCTCCCAGCTCCTCATGCAGATGCTCCGCCGCTTGGGCGTGTGTCATCGGCGTGGGATTTTCTCCCCGGAGCTTTCTGGCCATTTTGAGAGAGGCCTGGGTCAGTTCGGCCAGCTCCTCGGCGCATTGCTCCAGCACGGCGGGCAGGCCGATGGCCTCAATGACCTGGCACAGCTCCGCATTGTCAGCCGTTTTCATCTAAAACACCTCCCGGTCTTTTTGTCCTTGATTTCGATGCGGGCCAGCAGCTCAAAGCCACTTTCCGCAATGATAAACTTGAGCACCTTGATGAGAAAATTGACCTTTCCCTCCAGGGCGGCGTCCTCCTGCATGATAGGCCGCAGGGCGTTGTATGCGGTGGGGTCAGGGTAGCCCTCACCGTTTTCCCAGGGTTTAGGGGTCATCTCGCAGCACCTCCTCTTGCCATTTTTCAACGTCAATGCCTTTTTCCTTGAGCTTGTAGCGCTCCGGGTAGAGGTCATCCATCTGATAATACTCCCTCATCCGGCGGTGCTCCCTGGCCATTGCCAGGTAGAAGTCATGGAGCCGCTTTTCCCTCCAGCCATAGCACTGGTACAGGGTCCAGAGCACCATGGTGTCCAGGTCAAGGGAAAAGCGGGCGTCCGCCTCAAGGCATTGTTGGTTTATTTCGTGCATCATGGCGCTCTCCATGGCCGGGGTCATAATGCCCCGGCCCAGGTCGGAGAGCTTGATGTTGATGCTGGGGTCCTTGGGCACCTGGACGCCCTGCTTTTGCAGCTTGCGCCGCTCCCGCCTATTCATGGCGGGCCTCACGGCGGCACTGGAGGAAATGCTCAGTGGGCTCCCAATCCTCCATTACAAAGACAGTTTCCTCCGGCCCCAGGCCGTGGAGGTCACACACAAAGTCACCCTCTCCCAAATACATGCAATGGTCACACACGTTGGGGTCACAGGTCTTGGGCATCGGGCGGCGTTTCTTGTTCTTAGACATTGCTGTCCTCCTTGGTGGCAATCTCACCGGCACAGGCCGCATAACCGGCCAGGTCCACAAAGCTGTCTGGGCTGGAGCCGGTGGCAATCCTGGCCACCTTGAGCAGCCCCATCATGGCGGCCACGTCCTTGGCGGTGATGTGGTTGACAGCCATGACCTTGGCCAGCTCCGGGTGGGCCGCTCGGAGGTAGACACCCCACAGCAGGCCGATGGTTTCAAAGTTGTTTTCCGGGGTGCCATAGTCCCGCTCACGTTCTCCGCAGACGCAGACACGGGCCGCCTCCAGTATTTCAGCTCTTTTCATGGGGCACCTCCAGGTCATCAAACACCACGGGGACAAGCTCCTGCATCCGGTGGAGCAGCGGGACGGCCAGCTCTCTCATCTGGGGATGAGCCGCCGGAGCCGTGCGGAGCTTGAAAAAATGCCGCCATTCCCGGAGGTTGGCGGTCATCACCACCTCCGTCTTGAGGCTGTTGGGCAGCACGGACCGGGCCTCCTGGGGCGTACAGCCAAAGGTGAGCATATCAAAATAGGCGTCCTCGGCGCAGCGGCAGGCGTCCCTCCAGATGTCCCAGCCCGGCGTCCCCTCCACCAAAAAGATGGGCTTGATAACGGTGATTTCCCGGCCAAAGCCGTCTTTGGAGTAGTTGCAGTAGCGGGTGCTTTCCTGGCAGTAGGAGGCCAGACGGTGCCGGACCAGTTCATGGGACACGCCCCGGTCACAGATAAACTTGACGGTGATGTCATAGTGCTCCAGCACGGCCTCATGGCCTCGCTTGATGATGCTGGCCACAAAGGTGGCGGCGCTGGTGTCGGTGATTTTGTCCTCCGATTTGTAGCACACCCGCCCACACAGCTCAATGTGTTTGAGGATGGCCTGGCCGTCCAGCGGGGTGAGAATTTCAAAGCTGGGAGAGATGATTTTCATGCGCTTAACTCCTCTCTGATTAAGTGGGGGCAGTTGGCCTGGACCAGCACCTTGGCCATGATGGGGACCACACTGTTGCCAATGCGGGCCACTTGTTCCTTGATGGGGTAGGGCTTGCCCTCGCAGTCATGGGTGATGATGTAATCTGCTGGAAAGCCCTGCATGAGTTTGAGCTCCGGCTCTGCTTTCAGCATCCTCAAGAATATATCCTTGAGGATGTACTGCTCCCCATCCAGCTCCGCCACCACGTTCACCAGGCCAAAACGGTCTTTGGTGGTGATAGTAGCCAAAGGCTCCTCAAGGGTCTGCCCTCCGCCGGTGCCGTAGTATTTGATGAGAAAAGCGGACACCAGCCCGAAGTGGCCGGGGGAGGTGGTGATGGTGTGCAGAGGCTCCCAGCAGCTCTGGCCGATGCCGGTTTTGTAAAACTTGGTGACAAAGGCTGTCACCAGGCCATAGCGGTTGCTGGTGTCAATGGTCTTGATGGGCTCGGTCAAAAGCTGGCCTCTGACATCCCCGGCTTTGGTTTCGCCGTGGTACTGGATGAGGAAAGACACGGCCTCTTTGTTTTTCACGATGTAGGGGGCCGGGTTTTCCACCACATACTTGCGGTATCCGTTGGCAATTCGGCGCAGAGTAGCGTCTGCCAGAGGCTTGGGCCGATTGAAGATTGACCGTCCTAAATCGGACCAGTCTATAAAGTCACCGCAGGGGACCCATTTCTCTGTGCCGGGGCAGCCCTCTTTGCTGTGCGTTGGGGCTGGCCAGATGATGGGCCGCTTGTCCCGCCTAAAAATGGCATACCACCGTTTTCTTGTGGTGGGGGCTCCATAGTCGGCGGCCACCAGTTCACGGCTGTCAAAGGCATATCCCAGGGCACACATGGCGGAGATGAATTTGTTGTAATCCTCTCCGGCTCTTTCTTTGATTGGCCTGCCGGTAGCATCCAGAGGACCCCATTGCTGGATTTCCTCCACATTCTCCATGATGATGACCTCCGGCAAAATGGTCTTTGCGTGTTTGTAGACGGCCCAGGGCAGGATGCGGAGCCCCTGGTGGCGGGGCTGGCCGCCCTTAGCCTTGGAGTGGCTGGTACAGTCCGGGGAGGCCCACATCAGGTCAACCGGCCTGCCAGCCACATATTTGGGCAGGTCAACGGTGAAAATGTCCTCCGTCAGATGCAGGGTGTGGGGGTGGTTGACCTTGTGGATGCGGATGGCCTCCGGGTCGTGGTTGATGGCAATGTCAATGGGACGGTTGAGGGCCAGCTCAATGCCTTTGCTGGCCCCTCCGCCACCTGCAAAACAGTCAATGAGCAGTCCGTTCATGCGGGTGTTTCTCCTTTGTGTTTTTTCCGCCGGAAAAAATGGCGGTCAATCGGGCCGGAAACCATGCCGGGCAAGGTAGCGCTCCGCCTGCTGTTCCTGGGTGAAATGGCGGCTCTTGCGGCGCTCCCGGTCCCGTCCATAGACAACGGTGGAGCCGATGCCCTGCACCAGCCAGTAGTCCTTGTTGTTTTTGCGGACAAGGTTGTAATAGACGGCCTCGCCTTTATCGTTTACCATGTGCATGGTCCTGGCCTCCTTTTTAGTCTTTGGTAAAGTAGTAGCCCACCCAGCCAGCCGCCTTGAGCGGCAGGTCAGGGGCCCAGGGGACCGGCTCTCCCATGATGGAGCAGACGGTGCCCAGCATGGCGTCCTCCGTGTCCCAGGGGGCCACGTCAATGACCACCTCGTCATGGACGTGGAACACCACCGGGAGCCCGGCGGCCTCCAGCCGGTCAATGGACAGGGCCAGGCAGTCACGGGCAATGGCCTGCACGCAGTTCTCCACCAGCTTGCCGCCGTAGGTTTCAATGCGTTTCCACCGTTTGGTTTTCTGGTCCATGCCCATGTAGGAGATGGAGGGCCGCCCCCATTCGTTCTGGCCAATGCTGGGGCTGATATAGTAGAGCTTGCGGTCAGAGGGGAGCCGGATGGTGAGGCAGTCCACGCCGTTGTCATAGTCATACTCACGGGCCAGCAGCAGGCCGTTGACGCCCACGCTGCCGCCCTCGGTGATGACCTGGACGGCGGCATTGTCCATGGAATACCACAGGTCACGGATGCGCTTGTTGGCCTCCCGCCAGCGGCTCACGATGTCCGGCAGCTCCTCCTCAGTGAGCCCCATGTCCAAGGCTCCCATGGTGATGAGGGCCCCGGTGCTGCCCTGGTAGCCCAGGGCCAGCTCTGCCACCTTGCCCTTTTGCCGGAGCGCATACTCTGGATTGCCCTTTTTGATGAGCTCCAGAGGCACCCCAAACATCTGGGAGGCAGAGGCCTCATAGATTTTGCCGTGGGTGCGGAACACCTCCAGCCGCCATTGTTCCTTGGCCAGCCATGAGATGACACGGGCCTCAATGGCGGAAAAGTCGGCGTCAATCAGTACATGGCCCTCCGGGGCCACAAAGGCCGTGCGGATGAGCTGGCTGAGGGTGTCGGGCACGCTGCCATAGATGAGCCGCAGGGCATCCAGCTTGCGGGCCTTGACCAGCTCACGGGCCAGGTCCAGCGGCTCCGTGTAGGTCCGGGGCAGGTTTTGCACCTGCACCAGCCGCCCGGCCCAGCGCCCGGTCCTGTTCGCTCCGTAAAACTGGAGCAGGCCCCGGACACGTCCATCCGCACAGACAGCGGCCTCAATGGCGTCATATTTCTTGGTGGAAGTCTTGCCCAGCTCTTGGCGTATCTCCAGCATCCGGCTCACCTGGGGGCTGTTATCGTCCCGGCCCAGCAGGCGGGCAACGGTGTCTTTTCTCAGGTCGGCCAGCTCCTCACCAATTTCCTCCTGGAGCCAGGTGGTGAGCTGGGCCACGCTGTTGGGGTTGGACAGGCCGGAGAGCTGCATGGCCTCCGCCATGAGCGTCTGGCGCACGGTGTCCCCCAGATAGAGGGCCCCGGTGACCAGCTCCAGGTCCACGGCCACGCCCCTGGCGTTGATGATGAGGTCGGTTTCCCATTGCTTTTGCACCCAATCCGGGACCGGGAAAGCGGAGAGCCGCCGCTCAATCTCCATTTCCGTCACCACGTCCTGCTTGCAGTATTCTTTGAAAAGCTCCCATTTGGCGGGGTCATGCTGGGGCAGGTTGCGGGTCCTCTGGCCGTTGGCCTTGGAGGGCTTGCAGGGGATGCAGAAATAGCGGATGAGCGCCTTGCCGGTGTTGAGCTTTTGCTTGTCCTGGGGGAGCCCCAGGGCCTTGCCGGTGGCGTCCAGGCCTGCCGTGTAGCCGCAATAGAGGCCGTGGAACATGGTGCAGCGCCATTGGTCCGGCGGCAGGGTGCCCATGAATTTGGAGAGGCAGCCCCACTCAAAGGGGGCGTTGTAGGCGTGCTTGATGTACTCCGGGCTGGTGATGGCCTGGACCAGCCACGGGGGGAGCCGTTCCCCCCGTGCCAGGTCGATGATTTCAACAGGCGCACCATCCAGGCTGAACGCAAAGAGCAGGATTTCAAAGTCCGGGCTCTGGATGTATTTCTGGGCACCGGCCTTTGCCAGCGGCACGCTGGAATAGGTTTCAAGGTCAATGCTGAGATGGTGCATGTGGGCCTCCTTATGCGCCGAAAGCGGCGTCTTTGGTGTAGAGCTCCATGATGTTCTCCGTGTTCACGCCACGGGCCTCCAGCTCCTCCATCATGGCCTTAAATAGCGGGGTGCCGGTCACATACTGGACCAGCTCCTCAGAGGAGAGGCTGGTGGCGTTGTGGAGGGATTTCTTGCGGATGTCCTCCCCGTTGCCGGTGGGGGTCCAGGCCTCCTGCTCCTCAAAGGTGGCGTCCTCAATGTCGTTGACCAGCATGGCCTGGACACGGGCAGGTTTCTGCACCAGCATCTTGACCGTGTTGAGCAGGTGGGCGGTTTCCATGTCCTTGACCTCCAGGGCCAGGCCAAAGGCTCCAATCCAGAGCTTTCCATCAAAGCGGGTTTTCATCGGTATGTCCTCCTTTTGTCGTTATCACATGGGCTGGCCAGTGATGGGGTTGATGCCGTTGTTGCCGTTCCAGGGCGGAGTGTTGGCGGGAGCAGGGGCGGCACCGTAACCGGGAGCCGCCGGAGCTACACCATAAGCGCCGGGGGTGGCAGGCATTGCCGCCCCATAGTTGGGGGTGGCCGGAGCGGCAGGGGCCGCACCAATCCCGGCAAAGTCAGAGGCGGCGGAGGCCTGGCCGCTCAGGGGCTCCCCGTCACGGGTCTTGAGGACGTTGCCCAGGCCGCAGCCAATGCCCTTGTTGCCGCTGTTGGAATAGCCGAAAAAGCGGACGGTCACACGGCCATACATGCCGCTGTAAATGTCAGAGGGGGCCAGCTCACAGTTGATGTTGTCGATGCCCACCACCTGGGGCTTGTTCTTGGTGGAGGCGGTCAGGACCCAGTGGCCCTTGCACTCATCGCCAAAGGGGACGCCGGAGGGCCGGACACCATCACCGTCATGGATGGGCACCTTGAGCATGGGAGGCCGGGCCCCGTTCCACACCTTGGTCAAGGCATCCTGGGCGGCGGCGTTGATGGCGGCGTCAATGTCTGCCTTGGTGGCGGTGTCCGTCTTGGGAATGAGCAGGGTGACGGAATACTTGGGCTCACCGCCCTGCTTGGCGGCTCTGGGGGTGGTCAGGCTGCAATAGGAGAGGCGCACCTCGCCGGTCAGCACTTTCATGGGGTCATTCTGATACATAGTCTTTGTTCTCCTTTTTGATAGATTGCCTTGTGTGTTGCGTATCAAAGGGCGGTGTCCGCCCATATCGCCTTGATTTTCACCCAGCGCTCATGCCGGGCTTTGGCGGCCTTGACCTTGCGGGTCAGGCGGTTGTTGTTCTTGAGGGTTTCCACCACAGCGGGGTGACGGCTCTTGGGGTTGCTCACCTTGCGCCAGCCGTCTGTAAATTCACGGGAGGCCAGTTTCCAGGCGTCCTCACTCTCCTGGATGGCTTGCTCCAGGTAGGCGGTCAGCCGGTCAATGGCCTGCCAGTTATCGAAGTCCCAGAGGTGCATCAGCTTGAACAGTTTGCGGGTGTTGGTGATGGTCAGGTCACAGAGCCGGTCAAGGTAGATGTCCGCCCGGAAAGTGTCCGCCTGGATGTGGACCAGAGTGTCCGGGTCAGTGAACATGGGGCAGTCCTCACAGCGGTCCCGGTCCGGGAGGGCGGAGATGTAGCTCCTGGGCTCCGCCACCTTGTATTGCACGGACCTGGAGCAGCACGGGGAAAACCGGGTCATGGTCCTTGCAGTCCAGGGGGACAAACGGGCGGAGGCGAGGCTGGGCGTGGGCACAGGTGTTGTATTTAAGCATCGGCGGCCACCCCGGCGAAGTCAGCAGCGGCGGGGCTGTATGCCTCCCGCTTGTCAGACGCAGGGGCAAGAGTGGGCTTGCCCAGGGGCTTGGTCACAAAGCTGCCGATTTTCTCCGCAAACTCCGCCTTGCCCATGAGCTTTTCCAGCTCGGTGAGGGTCTTGGGCTTGCGGTCATAGACCAGGGCCTCATCATAACCGGCGGCAATGACCGCCTGGATGGCGGCGTCCTGGTCGGTAAAGGTCCGATTGCTCCGGCCCGCCACCAGTTTCCAGCCGGGGATTTCCTTGCCAGCCAGCAGGGCCTCCGTGGCGTATTCCTCCAGGTCTTTGTACCATTGGACCAGCAGCTTTCCCCGTTCCAGCAGGTCACCGATTTCAGCATCCGTGAGGACCTTGCCCTCACCCTGGGGCTGTTTCCCGGCGGGCACACAGTTCTTGAAGTCCTCCAGGGCGGTGTTGACGTTGGCACGGGCCCGGCATTGAGCCTTGCCACGGCAAAAGCGGCAATGGTCACCGGGGACAAACTCACCCAGGCCGGAGTAGGCTTTCTGGGCAATGGGTTTGATGCTGTCCCCCCAGGCCCGCAGCTCATCAACGGTGATTTCATCCGTGGTGTAGCTGTCCAGCCGGGGCTGGTCAATGGTCATGCGGACCCGCTTGATGGTGTCCCCGAACACGGGGGCGTAGCGGTGGAGAGCGCCCAGGGCATAGAGCCGCATTTGGGGATTGCCCACAGCGGACACGGGGACGCCCTTGCCGTGCTTGTAGTCCACGATGCTGAGGAGGTCGCCGCCGATGATGCAGCAGTCACAGGTGCCAAAGCCCTCCGGCACACAGTCCGAAAAATCCACCTGGACCTCAACGGCCACGGTGGGGGCAGTGTCATAGGCCATGACCTGCTCCGTGATATGCTCCAGGTAGAGGTCCGTGGTCTTGTCCATCTCCGGGGTGTAGAGGGGGTCTTTTTTGAGCTTGTTGAGCCGGGTGTTGTAGGTCCGGGTGCTCATGGGGGTGCATTTCTTGGTGACCTTGAGCTCACCAATGGCGTGGGCCAGGCGGCCCTCCTCCGCATACTCGCTGGTGCTCTCCGGCAGGCCCTCCTCAAAGCGGGGGGCCGCCGTGCATACCAGCCAGCGGGAGGCGGAGGACGCCGAAAGCAGGGCGTGTTTGACAGGGGGCATGGTGGCACCTCCTTAAATCTGAGCGCCCAAGGCCCGGAGCTCGGTGGCGAAAGCGCCATACTGCTCCGGCTGGAGCTGGGTGACGGCCTGCACGCCGTAGCGGCCCAGCAGGGCCAAAAGCTGCTCCATCTTCCCGGCGTCCACCAGGGAGGCACCTGCACGGGAGATTTGGTCCAGGGTGTAGGCAGGAGCGCTGGTCACCGGAACAGCGGGGGCCGGGGTGCTACCAGGGGCGGCAGATGTCGGGCCAGCAGTCGGCGCACTGGTCACAGGCATGGGAGAGGGGCTGGGGGCAGGGGTCTGGGTAGGGTTTACCGGCGCAGGGCTCACAGGGGCCGCAGGAGCGGGCGCAGGGGCCGGTGCCGGGGTTGTGGGATAGCCGGACACGGGCAGGGGCTCATCAGGGACAAGTAGCGCCGGGTCGGGGCCGGAGGCAATGGCCTCCGCCAGCTTGAGGATAGAGGCGGCCAGGTCGGGGGCCTCAACGGTGATTTTCATTTCCATCATGGATGTCATCCTCCTTTGTTTCGTTTTCACAATCGCATTTCTCGCCAGGGTCCAGGTTGGCCCCGCAGTTCGGACAGGTCCAGTAGTACGGCATGGGGTCATCCCTCCAAAATGCTTGTCCAGTATTCAAAGCGGGCCATGACCTTGCGGGAGTGTTCGGTGCCGTATGTACCAGACGCCCACAGAGATTGAGCGCCAGAGGGGCCGCAGTTGTAGGCCATGACGGCCAGCTCCGGCTCCCCGTAGGCGGTGAGGTAATCACCCAGCAGCATGACACCGGCCTCAATGTTCCCGGTGTAGGTCATGGGGTCAATGCCTTGCTCCAAAAACCACCCATGATTGACCTGGTTGATTTGCATGAGGCCGTAGTCATTGGTGCCGCTTGTGGCATCCGGGTCAAATCGGCTTTCCACGTCCGCCACAGCCAGGGCCAGAGCGTAGGGGACGCCGTACTCCTCACAGCAGGCCTGCATGGTTTCCTGGAGGTCGTAGGCCAGGAGGTTGCCGTCCGTCACAATGTCATCCCGCCAGAGGACCGGCTCCTCCGTGGGAGCCGGTGTTGCCATGGGGGTTTCCGTGGCCTCTGGGGTCGGGGTGGTGCTCTCCAGCACCGGCTCCGGGAGGGTCATGGCGGCCTGGCTGGTGTGCCTGCCGGTAAAGAAACCGGCGGCGAAGATGCCAGCGCACACCAGCGCCAGCACAATGACCGGGCCGTAGTTCGGGCGGCGTTTCCGCCTGGCCCGGTGACGGGGGGCTCTCTGGCCATATTCACAGGTGGTCATGGAGTTCACCCCTTACTTGCCGATGCGGCGGAAAAGCTCCTCCGCCAGCTCACGGGTGCTGTACTGCTCCAGCGGGTTGCCCTCAACCTCCACGGTGTAATCGGAGGGGAGGAGGAAAGCGGGGCGGGACCCGTAGGCGCCGGTGCAGCTGTTGCGGTAGACACTGCCATAGGAGTACAGCCCCATGACCCATGTGTCATCCTCATTGACCTTGGGAGTGCTCCAGGGCGTCACGGACCACTCAAAGCGCTCCGGGATGGGGATGATGTCCGCATACTTGCGGAGCTCGTCCAGGGACAGCGGGGCCACCTTGCACTCACAGGTGCTGTACTCCTTGGAGCCGTTGAGGGCGGTGAGGTCCACGGTGCGTGTGATGACCTCATCGGGGTTGCCGTCCGTGAGGCTCCGCAGGTAGGGGCCGTTGAGGTGGGCCCGCAGGGAGCTGGATGCAAAGTTGTTGTCAGAGCCAAAGGCGTGGCTCATCTGCTCCAGGTGCAGGAGCAGGGTGCCGTCCTGGCGGTGCTCCAGCACCAGGCAGGGCTCTCCGTGGTAGTCCACGGTTTTGCCGGGGGCGATGTTCAAAAGAGCGGTTTTCATGGTGGTGTCCTCCTTACTGTTCGGTTTCGTCCTCATCATCGTCCCCGGAGATGTCAATGAGGTTTTCCGCCTGGACGATGATTTCAGAAACAATTTGACGGATGGGCAGGCCGGTCTTGAAACGGAGCCGCCGGACCACTTTTTCCGCCTCCGGGGTGAGCCGGACGGTGCCGATGCACTCATCGGAGCTTGTCCGGGTCCTCAAAATAATGGGTTTCATGGTGTGCCTCCTTTGATTTTGTGAAAAGCGGTGATGCGGGTATGTAACCTCAGCGGCTCTGCTTTCCCCTCCGCTCAAGTTCCTGTTGCATCCTGAGCTGGGCAAGGGTAGCATCATACTGCAATCGCTGGTCCGGGAGGCGGACCCCAGAACGGCCCCGGCGCAGTTCCGTGTAGAGCGTGGACAGCGGCACATCAAGGGCCTCTGCCATGTCTTTGACCGTTTTGCCTTGCTCCCAAAGCTCCTGGAGTTCCTGCCGGGCCTGGAGCGTTGCGAAAGCGTAGCTCGCCATGTTTTCACTTCCTTTCCTATGGGGTCAGGTTGTCTGGTGGGCTCCGCCTGAGCGGAGCCCGTTGACTTATTTGCGCCATTCAGCACCCAGGAGGCCACAGATGGAGGTGGGGAGGTCAAAGGGGATGACCTTTTGCTCATTGCACTTGTCCAGCATGGCGGTGATGCCCGCCAGCATCCAGTCATCAACATCCTCCTCACGGTCCGTGAGGATGTCCACCGCCTGGACAAGCTCTTTGATGCACTCCAGCATCACTTTGGCGTTGTTTTCAGCGGTGAGCACCATGCACTTTATCTGTCCATCATCGGGCTCGGCCTGCATGGCTTTGACGGCGGCATCCTCTTTTTCCTTGTTGGCCAGCTCCTTGACGTACTCCCCGGTAAACCAAAAGGTGACCCTCTGGAGCCGCTTGGCAAGTTTCTTGCGCTCATCACTGAGCTCCTGGGTGGGCTCCTGGGTGGGTTGCTCAATCCAGATGTTGACCGTTTCAAGGTGGCTGCTGTCCAGGTTTACCTCCAGCCGGTCACCCAGGTCACAGATGTAATCACAGTGGTGGCCCTCAGCGGTGCTCCGATAGACGGGGTAACCAGCCCGGTTGCTGCTGTGCTCATCCTTGACGTAATCAGCGGGGAAAATCTCATTGACTTTGTTCCAGGCCTCCTGCTTGCTGGTGACTTTCATGGTGCATCCTCCTTGATATAAAAGAAAAAAGATTAGCTCGCTGGCACCTTTCGGTGCCTGCAAACTAATCTTAGTGCTTGCCGTTTTCCCCTATCATACCCGATATTTCTTGCATTGGCAAGCGCTGTATGATACAATTCCAATTTGGAAAGTGAGGGAGAACCATGACCCTTTTTGATTACTATCTGCGCTATATGACCGAGGTATGGGAGGGCACGCGTCCTGCCCCGGAGGGAATCACCCTGCCGGAAGGCGGCGATGAGAACGCCCGCATACAGGCGCTGGGCCAGCAGCTACAGGATATGGGCATGGCCGCCTTTGTCCGCGCCTGCGCCGCCCAGGACGGCACGGTGCTTCCGGAGGAGCTGTTCGCCGAAAGCGGCGACCTTGGCGGTTTTGAGCTGTTTCTTCAAAACGCGGATAAGGCACAGGAAGCCCCTGCCGCGGAGAAAAAGTCCGCGACCCCCGACCCCGATGCCAACAAGCACGCCTTTGAGGTGTTTCTGGACTGCATTGCCATGGACGACGGTCTTGTGCAGTATCTGATCGACGTGCTGAAGCGCATGGACCGCAAGGAGTTTTTCAAGCTCAGCCAGATCACTACCAAGCTGGACCTGGACCCGGAGGAGTTCCTCTACTGGCTGGGCCGTCGGGAGACGTATGCCGACGAGGAGGAGCAGGGCTGTGCCGCCGCTATGGACCACGCCCTGCTGCGGCTTGCGGATGAGGGACGGCTGGATGTGGTGGCCGCCCTGCTCAGCGGCGACAGAAATACCTTCGAGACCTTTCGCTGCGAGGCACCGGAGCTTATGCACGCACCCATCGCCACCTTCGAGTGGTACGAGAAAAACTATCTGGATCGGGACTATCCCATCCGACTCATTATGCGCCTGAACGGCGTACAATTTCCCAACTGAGGTGAACTATGAACGAAGCATATAAGGCGCTGGGCGTCAGCGAAAACGTGCTGGCTTTCAGCGAAACGATCCTGTCCGACCTGAAGGACCGCTTTGCGGCCATCGACGCCATCGCCGAGGCTAATCAGCTGAAGGTCATCGCCGCCATGCAGAAAAACCGCGTGGCCGCCAATCATTTTAACCTTTCCACCGGCTACGGCTACGACGACGAGGGACGCGACACGCTGGAGCGCGTCTACGCCGACTGCTTCGGCGCGGAGGCGGCGCTGGTTCGCCCGCAGATCACCTGTGGTACCCACGCGCTGGCGCTGGCGTTAGGCGCGAACCTGCTGCCGGGGGACGAACTTTTGAGTCCGGTGGGGGGGCCGTACGACACACTGGAAGAAGTCATCGGCATTCGGGAGTCGGTGGGCTCACTGAAGGAATACGGGGTAAGTTATCGTCAAGTCGATTTATTGCCGGACGGGTCGTTTGATACCGATAAAATTTGCGCGGCAATAAGCAAGAAAACAAAGCTCATCACGATACAGCGTTCAAAAGGCTACGCTACAAGGCCCAGCTTCTCAGTAGCGCAGATCGGCGAGCTGATAGCGTTATGTAAACAATGCAAGCCGGACGTGATCTGTATGGTGGACAACTGCTACGGCGAGTTCACAGAGCTGATCGAGCCGGTGAACGTGGGCGCGGACCTGATGGTGGGCAGCCTTATCAAAAATCCCGGCGGCGGGCTGGCCCCCACCGGCGGCTATATCTGCGGCCGCGCCGACCTGATCGAGCGCTGCGCCCGGCGACTCACCGCCCCCGGTCTTGGCCGGGAGGTGGGCGCAAATCTGGGGCTGCTGACCCAATTTTACCAGGGCTTTTTCCTGGCGCCGACGGTGGTGGCCTCTGCGGTGAAGGGTGCTGTATTCGCCGCAAATTGTTATGAAAAGCTTGGTTTTCATGTCATTCCAGGCGCTTCTGAGGTGCGTCACGACATCATTCAGGCGGTAGAACTGGGCAGCCGGAAGGGCATGATCGCCTTCTGCAAGGGCATACAGGCCGCCGCGCCGGTGGACAGCTATGTCACCCCGGAGCCAGCCCCTATGCCGGGCTATGACAGCGACGTCATCATGGCCGCCGGTGCTTTTGTGCAGGGCAGCTCCATAGAATTGTCCGCCGACGGCCCCACACGGCCGCCCTACGCGGTGTATTTCCAGGGTGGGCTGACCTGGTACCACGCCAAGCTGGGCATCCTGATGAGCCTGCAGAAAATGCTGGAGGCCGGCCTGATCTCATTATAATTATGTAAACCATGGAGGAAATCGTATGTTTCTCCCCAACCATCCCTTTCGGCGGCGTCCGCCTCCTTTTTCTGTGCATTTTATGTTCGTTGTTTATACTTTTACTTTCTGAATAATGTACATTATCGTATAGCAGGTCTTGCTATACATGATAGAATAAGGAGTTTTTTATGTGGTTTTGGTTTTCTCTGATCGCACTGATCTGCTGGAGCGGCTCTGACCTGTTCAGCAAGATCGGCTGCCAGGACGCAGACGACAAATACAGCCATCTTAAAATGGTGATGGCAGTGGGCCTGGTGATGGGTCTGCACGCCGCCTATGAGATTTTTATCAACGGCACGGAGATCAACGGCAGCATCATCCTGACGTATCTGCCGGTGTCCCTGCTGTACATCAGTTCTATGACCATCGGCTACATCGGCCTGCGGTATATCGAGCTGTCCATCTCCTCCCCCATCTGCAATTCCAGCGGCGCACTGGTGGCGGTGCTGGCGCTGGCCACCGGCGGCCTGGGCGAGCTGGTGCCGGCGCAGCTGGCCGCCACAGCACTGGTATGCGTGGGCGTCATCGGTCTGGGCATCGTGGAGGCCCGGGAGGACGACGACCTGCGGGCCGCACGGCAGCAGGCCAGCAACCACCGCTACGCCAAATCGGCGCTGGCGCTGATCCTGCCTGTGATCTATTGCCTGCTGGACGCACTGGGTACCTTCGCCGACAGCCGGGTGCTGGAAACGCTGAACGAGGACAGCGCCAACTGCGCCTATGAGCTGACATTTCTGCTGGCGGGCATCGTATGCTTCGTGTATGTGGTGCTCATCAAAAAGAGCCGACTCGTCCCCAAGCGGGAGGGCCCCAAGTATGCGGGCGCCGTGTGCGAGACGGCGGGCCAGTTCGCGTACATCTACGCGCTGGCGGACACGGAACACGTGGCCCTGGCCGCGCCCATCATCTCCGCCTACTGCGTGGCCTCGGTGCTGTGGAGCCGCATTTTCCTGAAGGAAAAGCTCAGCTGGAAGCACTACGCCATGATCGCACTGGTGGTGGCGGGTATTGTGATACTGGGCATCTACGATGCATAACAACAAGATATCCCCCGCCGGGTCCGGCGGGGGATTTTTTTGTATCCCGAAAACCACTCGCTGGGCGAGTGGTTTTCGGGATACAAAAAGGGACCGCTTTCGCGGTCCCTTTTGTTGGCTCGTAAGAGGTTCGGCTTAGAAGCAGCCCTGCTCCATCATCGCCTCGGCGACCTTCTTGAAGCCGGCGATGTTGGCACCAGCCACCAGGTCGTAGCCCAGGCCGTACTCGGCAGCGGCCTCGGCGGACACCTTGTGGATGTTCTCCATCATCTTATGCAGCTGATGGTCGACTTCCTCAGCGGTCCAGACCAGACGCTCGGAGTTCTGTGCCATCTCCAGAGCAGAGACACCCACGCCGCCGGCGTTAACAGCCTTGGAGGGAGCCACGATGATGTGCTTCTGCTGACGCAGGAAGTTCAGTGCATCGTTGGTGGTGGGCATATTGGCGACCTCGATGTAGTACTTCACGCCGGAAGCAGCGATCTTCTCTGCGGACTCCATCTTGACGTCGTTCTGCATAGCGGCGGGCATATACACGTCGACATCCTTGACGCCCCAGCACTTCTCGCCGGGAACGAACTCGCAGCCGAACTTGTCGGCATAGGGCTTGCAGTGCATGGGATCCTTGGCACGCATCTCGAGGATGAAGCCCAGCTTCTCGTCGGTGATGACGCCGTCGGGATCGTGGATATAGCCATCGGGGCCGGCGAAGTAGGTGACCTTAGCGCCCAGCTGAGAGGCCTTCTTCATGATGCCCCAGCCCACGTTGCCGTAGCCGGAGATGGCGATGCGCTTGCCCTCGATGGTGTCGTTCTCGTGCTTCAGCACTTCCTGCAGGTAGTAGATAGCGCCGTAGCCGGTGGCCTCGGGACGGATCAGGGAGCCGCCGTAGCTCAGGCCCTTACCGGTGAAAGCGCCGTTCTCCCACACGCCCTTCAGGCGGCGGTACTGGCCGTACAGGTAGCCGATCTCGCGGCCGCCCACGCCCATGTCACCGGCGGGAACGTCGATGTCCGGCCCGATGTAGCGGTACAGAGCGGTCATATAGCTCTGGCAGAAACGCATGACCTCGGCGTCGGACTTGCCGGCGGGATCGAAGTCGGAGCCGCCCTTACCGCCGCCGATGGGCAGGCCGGTCAGGCTGTTCTTGAAGGTCTGCTCAAAGCCGAGGAACTTGATGATGCCTTCGTACACGTTCTTCTGGAAGCGCAGGCCACCCTTGTAGGGACCGATCGCGCCGTTGAACTGGCAGCGCCAGCCGCGGTTGGTGTGCCACTGACCGTTATCATCGCACCACACAACGCGGAAGGTGAACATACGCTCGGGCTCGACCATACGGCCCAGCAGGTCGACCTTCTCATACTCGGGGTGCTTTTCGATCACAGGCTCCAGAGAGGACAGAACTTCCTCGACGGTCTGCACGAACTCGGGCTCGTTGCCATGCTTGGTCTTGACGCTCTCGAGCACGCTTGCCAGATAAGCATTCATATTAAATTCCTCCTAAAAAATGTTCCGCAGACATATGAGATGTGCGCTACGCAGACTACCCATATACTACCAATGTTGATAATAACACCATTTGGCCGATTTCTCAAGGGGGTTTCGGAGAATTCCCCCCTCGCAAAACCACAAAACTTTTTCGTCCCTTTTTGTGCAATTTGGCGAATTGTGCCCCGCGTTCCACTATGCAGAAAAAGGCCGCGATTTGTGGCCTTTCCGTGCTGTTTTTTGCGTGCTTCGTTACTTTAAAGCGCCGTTCGCTTTTTCGTGTGAAATCGGCGGCACATTCAAAAGCTGCCGATGGGGATATCGCCGTTGTCCGTTCCCTTTTCGATGGCGCGTATCTGGAGATAGTAGCCCTTGCCGCTGCCCATATCCACATAGACACGGTCGCCGGCCTTTCTGCCCATAACGGCGCGGCCCACGGGGGATTCCTTGCTGATCCAGCCCTTCAGGGCGTCCTGCCGCAGGGTGGTGACCAGCTGGATCTTTCGGCTTTTGCCCAAATTCTCCATGAAGATCTCCACGGTGTCATAGAGCCCGGCGGTGTCGGCGGCGGACTTGTCCTCGATGACCCTGGCGGTCTTGATCATCCGCTGGAGGTAGCGGATGCGGGCGTCGTTGCGGTTTTTCTCCTGCTTGGCGCACTTGTACTCGAAGTTCTCGCTGAGGTCGCCGAAGGCCCGGGCTGTCTGGACATCCTCGATCAGCTTGGGGCGCAGCTGCTGCACCCGGTAGTCGATCTCCTCCTGCATTTTTTGCAGATCGGCGCGTGTCAGTTCATCATACATGGTCATTCTCCTTCCATAAGGCGGCAAGACGCTCCAGGGCGGCGGGAAGCCGGTCCAGGTCGATGCCGGTATAGTTGACCACCAGCACGTGCTGGGGTGCGTCCTGGGGACACTGGTAGTAATCGGACAGCATGGCCAGACGGATACCGCGCTGCTCCGCCTCACGGCGGAGTGTCTCGTCCGACGGCGCGCCGTCCAGCCGCAGCAGGAAATGCAGGCCCGCATCCTCCTCGGTGATGGCGGCATAGGGGGCCAGCGGGCTTTTGTACACGGCGGCGATGACGGCGTCACGCTTCTGGCGGTAGTGCTTACGCATACGGCTCAGGTGCTTTTCGTACCAGCCGCCGGCGAGGAACTGGGCCAGGGTGTACTGCTCGAAGGCGGAGACGGTGCAGGCGTAAAAGCCCAGCTTCTGCCGGAAGTCCGCCAGCAGGCGGCGGGGCAGGACCATGAAGCTGATACGTATGGAGGGGGCGATGGTCTTGGAAAAGGTGTTGAGATAGACCACCTGCTCGCCGCCGTCGATGGAGAACAGGGTGGGGATGGGACGGCCTACAAAGCGGAACTCGCTGTCGTAATCGTCCTCCAGGATGACCCGCGCCGGGACCTCCTGCGCCCAGCGCAGCAGCTCCTGGCGGCGGGCGATGGGCATGACCAGACCGGTGGGATAGTGGTGGCTGGGAGAGATGTGGACCACGTCGGCGTCGCTGCGGCGCAAGGCTTCCACCGATACGCCCGCCTCGTCCAGAGGCAGAGCCGTCACCTCCGCGCCGGCGGCGCGGTAGATATGGGCGATCTTGCCGTAGCCGGGGTCCTCCACGCCGTAGAGACGATCACGGCCCAGCAGCTGCACCAGCAGGTTGTACAGCACCTCGGTGCCGGCACCCACGATGATCTGCTCGGCAGTGACCTCCATGGCACGGAACTGCCGCAGGTGGGCGGCGATGGCCTGCCGCAGGGCCCAGGCGCCCTGCGGCGGCGTGGACCGCAGCAGGCCGGTACCCTGCTCCAGAATGGTCTGGCGCATGAGTCGGGCCCAGACAGTGAAGGGAAAGTCCTCGGCGGCGATGGAGTTGGTGGCCAGATCCAGGAACCAGACAGGCTCGCGGGGCGGAGGCGGCTGCTCCGGGAACGCGGGGACGGCCGCAGGCGACGGCAGCACGGCGCTGACGAAATAGCCCTTCTTCTCCACACCGGTGAGATAGCCCTCGGCCATCAGCTGTTCGTAGGCATTCTTTACGGTGATGACGCTGACCTCCAGATGGGCGGCCAGGGCGCGTTTGCTGGGCAGCTTCTCCCCTGCCGCCAGACGGCCGGAGAGAATGTCCGCCTTCACCCGGCGGTAGAGCTGCTCATACAGGCTGAGGCCCGCCTGTTTGTCCAGGGTATAGGTGAGCACGGGGCCGCCCCTCCCTTCATCTGGTATTAACAAGTAAAATCAAAATGGATATTTTAATCATACCAGTTGCTACTATAATACAAATCGTCAACGAAAGCAAGGGCTTTTTCAACAGCTACCCTCTCACCCCCCCTGTGGCGGTCCCCGTTTCCATGCGGGGCGGGGGCCGCCCCCATAAATATGAAACAGAGCCCCGTAAAGGAGAATGTGTTATGTCCGATAAGAAGATCAAATCTATGGTAATGGCGGCGGTCATGGCCGCGCTGACGTATGTGGCCACCACGGTCATCAAGATCCCCGCGCCCACCGGTGGGTATGTCCACATCGGTGACGGGCTGGTGCTGCTGTGCGGCTGGATCCTGGGGCCTTGGTGGGGCGGCGCGGCGGCTGGTATCGGCTCCATGCTGGTGGACCTGCTGGGCGGATATATGTCCTTCGTGCCCGGCACGCTGATCATCAAGTTCCTGGACGCCATGGCGGCAGCGCTGATCGTGAAGGCTCTGGGCCGCAAGACCTACAGCTATGTGGTGGGCGGACTTGCCGGCGAGGCCATCATGGTGGCGGGCTACTTCGTCTATGAGGCGCTGGCCCTGCAGCTGGGCATGGGCGCGGCAGCCGGTGTGCTGGCCAATGTGGGCCAGGGCGCCGTGGGACTGGTCATTGCGCTGGTGCTGATGGCGCTGCTGAAGGGCAGCAAGGCTCTGGACAAGCTGGCCGTACAGTGGTAAACTATATACGGTGAAAGAAACGGCTGCGGCGGGGCTTTTGCCCTGCCGCAGCTGCGCACAGAAAGGAAGGATATACTATGGCAGGTATCGTACATGAGGTAGAGAACAGAGAGCTGCTGGCGCAGGTGCGGCAGCAGGCCGCGGCGGCGGCACAGGAGCTGGCGGAGGCCGCCCATCTGCATAGGGGCCAGATCGTGGTGGTGGGATGCAGCACCAGCGAGGTGGTGGGCAAGAAGGTGGGCAGCTGGTCCACGCCGGAGGTGGCAGACGCCATTTTCGCGGGGCTGCACAGTGTATTCGGCCCCATGGGCGTGTACATCGCCGCCCAGTGCTGTGAGCACCTGAACCGGGCCATCATCGTGGAGCATGAGGCCGTGCCCACGCTGGATATCGTGAATGTGGTGCCCCAGCCCAAGGCGGGCAGTTCCTTCGCCACGGCCACCTATAAGGCCTGCGCCCACCCGGTGGCGGTAGAGGAGATCAAAGCCGACGCGGGACTGGACATCGGCGGGACGCTGATCGGTATGCACCTGAAGAAGGTGGCGGTGCCGGTGCGTCTGGCGCAGAACCACATCGGCGACGCCATTCTGCTGGCGGCACGGACGCGGCCCAAGTTTATCGGCGGCGACCGGGCGCACTATGACGAGGCGCTGAAGGAAGGCTATCCGGAATTCTGAAAACTCTGCAGCAGCAAACAAAAAGCAGCGCTTTGCGCTGCTTTTTGTTTGTTATGTGATCGGGAACGCGAGCTTCAGCGCCAGGAACACGGCGATCGCCACCGGTACGGCGATGAGGAAGCGCTTACAGTTTTTGCGGGCACGCTGGGACAGCGCCTCGTCCTCCTCGTTTTTCCAGCGGACATAGCTCCAGCCGGCACCCAGAAGGCACAGAACGGGGACGAAATACAGGCCGATCGACGCGACGTAAGGCATAGGTCATCCTCCCTTTTTTTGTGCTTACAGTATACAGGAAACGGGAGGAAAGGTCAAGGAAAAGACTTGCGGGGACAAAAAAGAGACGCCCGAGGGCGTCTCTTTTTTATATTGTGCTGGGTCCGATCACTTGGCGGCCTTGGCAGCCTTGATGGACTCGATCAGCTCGGGAACGACCTTGAACAGATCGCCGACGATACCGTAGTCAGCCACCTCGAAGATGGGAGCGGTGTCGTTCTTGTTCACGGCGATGATGCACTCGGAATCCTGCATACCAGCCTTGTGCTGGATGGCGCCGGAGATACCCAGAGCAACATAGACCTTGGGATGGACGGTCTTGCCGGTCTGGCCGACCTGATGGTCAGCGGAGATCCAGCCGGCGTCCACGCAGGCGCGGGAGGAACCCACGACGCCGCCCAGGACCTCAGCCAGCTCCTCGGCCAGCTTGATGCCGCCCTCCACGTCCTTGGAGATACCACGGCCAACGGACACGATGAAGTCAGCGCCGATCAGGTCGACCAGCTTCTTGGCGGCCTTAACGGTATCCACGACCTCGGTCTTGATGTCAGCGGCTTCCAGAGCAAACGCGGGATGCAGGATCTCCACGTTCTTCTTGCACTCGCGCTTCTTCATAACGCCGGGGCGAACGGTCGCCATAGCGGGGCGGAAGCGGGGGCAAATGATGGACGCCATCAGGTGACCGCCGAAAGCGGGACGGGTCATCTTCAGGTCGCGGGACACATCGTGGGGCTCACGGTTGATCATCACGGTGCCCAGCTTCTCGATGCGCTCCTCGGGCAGGGTGGAAGCTTCCTTCAGGAAGCCCTTGTAGTTGGGCATGTCGATGTCCAGGTGGGTGCAGTCCGCGCACAGACCGGTGTGCAGGCGAGCCGCACAGCGGGGGGCCAGGTCACGGCCGATGTTGGAGGCGCCGAACAGCAGCACCTCGGGCTTCAGCTCCTCAACGGCCTCCACGATCACCTTGGTGTAGGCATCCGTGGTGAAGTCCTTCAGCAGGGGGGAATCATACACATAGACCTTGTCTGCGCCATACTGGCCCAGCTCAGCCGCGATGCCCTTGACGTTGTCGCCCAGCAGAATGCCGCACAGCTCCACGCCCAGCTCGTTGGCCAGCTTCCGGCCCTCGGAGATCAGTTCGAAGGTGGTGGGCATCATCACGCCCTGGCGCTGCTCGCAGAACACCCATACGTTCTTGAAGGCAGCGGTATCAGCACTATTAAAAGCCATTTTCTTTTCTCCTTCCTTAGATGATGTGCTTGGCGGCCAGGATGCCGGCCAGCTTGTCGGTGGTAGCCTTGTCAGCGCCCTCGAGCATCATGCCCGCGCCCTTCTGAGGAGGCGTGAAGGAGGTCAGAATATTGGTGGGAGAACCGGCCAGACCGATGGTGCTCTTGTCGATCAGGGGGTGATCCTTCAGGGTCTCGTAGGTCATAGTGACCAGAGGCTTGCTGTAGCACTCGAACGCGCCGCCCACGGACAGGTAACGCGGGGTGTTCAGCTCCTTGATGCAGGTGATCATGCAGGGAGTCTTGACCTTGATGGTCATGTAGCCGTCCTCCAGCATGCGCTTGACGGTCAGCGTGTCGCCGTCCTTGGTGATCTCGCCGGCATAGGTGACCTGGGGCAGATGCAGCTTCTCAGCGATCTGGGGACCCACCTGTGCGGTATCACCGTCGATGGCCTGACGGCCGGCCAGGATGATGTCGTCCTTCTCGATGCCGTAGGTATCGATAGCGGCAGCAATGATCTGGGAGGTAGCGTAGGTATCGGAACCGCCGAACTCACGGGCGGTGACCAGAACACCCTCGTCCACGCCCATGGCCATCAGCTCACGCAGCATACCCTCTGCGGGAGGAGGACCCATGGTGAACGCCACGACCTTGCAGCCCAGCTCGTCCTTCAGGGACAGGGCGGCCTCGACGGCGTTCAGGTCATCGGGGTTGATGATGGTCTGCATGGACGCACGGTCCAGAGTGCCATCGGGATTGACGGCCACCTTACCGGAGGTATCGGGGACCTGCTTAACAGTTACGAGAATTTTCATTTTCCTTTTACCTCCTACCTTACTTCACGCCCAGATTGCTGGCGATGACCATGCGCTGGACCTCGCTGGTGCCCTCGTAGATCTCGGTGATCTTGGCATCACGCATCATGCGCTCCACGGGATACTCACGGGTGTAGCCGTAACCGCCGAACAGCTGGACGGCGCGGCGGGTCACATCGGAAGCGGCCTCAGCGGCGAACAGCTTGGCCATGGCGGCGTCCATGGAGTAAGGCTCGTGGTTCTGCTTCTTCATAGCGGCGGAGTAGACCAGGAACTGCGCGGCCTGCATACGGGTGTGCATCTCAGCCAGCTGGAACTGGGTGTTCTGGAACTGGGAGATGCGCTTGCCGAACTGAACGCGCTCCTTGGTGTACTTGATGGCTTCCTCGACAGCGCCCTCGCCCAGGCCCAGGGCCTGAGAGGCGATACCGATACGGCCGCCGTCCAGGGTCTTCATGGCGATCTTGAAGCCCTCGCCCTTCTTGCCCAGCATACGGTCCTTGGGAATGACGCAATCCTCGAAGATCAGGTCGCAGGTAGAGCTGCCGCGAATACCCATCTTCTTCTCGTGCTTGCCCTGAGAGAAGCCCTTGTCGTCCTTCTCCACGATGAACGCGGAGATCTCCTTCATGCTGCGGCCGCGCTTGTCAACGGTCTTGCCGGTGACGGCGATGACCACGAAGGTGTCAGCTACGTTGCCGTTGGTGATGAAGCACTTGGAGCCGTTCAGAATGTAGTTCTCGCCGGACTCGTCCAGCACGGCGGTGGTCTGCTGGCCCTGGGCATCGGTGCCGGCGCCGGGCTCGGTCAGGCCGAAAGCGCCGATCTTCTTGCCGGAGCACAGGTCAGGCAGATACTTCATCTTCTGCTCCTCGGTGCCGTTCTCGAAGATGGGGGCGGCGCACAGGGAGGTGTGGGCGGAAACGATAACAGCAGTGGTACCGCAGACCTTGGCCAGCTCCTCGACGCACATGGCGTAGGAGAGCACATCAGCGCCAGCGCCGCCGTACTCCTTGGGGAAGTAAATGCCCATCATGCCCAGCTTGGCCATCTTCTCGACGGTCTCCATGGGGAAGCGCTCTTCCTCGTCGATCTCAGCGGCCAGGGGCTTGACCTCGTTCTCCGCGAAATCGCGGTACATCTTGCGAACGAGCAGCTGTTCCTTCGTCAGATGGAAATCCATACTTTTTTCTCCTTTTTCTGATTTTACTTGTTGTAGTTGAAGAAGCCTTCGCCGGACTTAATACCCAATTTGCCCGCACGAACCATCTTCCGGATCAGCACGTTTGCGCGATACTTGCTATCGTGAGTCTCGTTGAACAGCACGTCCATAATGTTCAGCACCACGTCCCAGCCGATGAGGTCGCCCAGATGCAGGGGGCCCATGGGATGGTTGCAGCCCAGCTGCATAGCAATATCGATATCTTCCGCGGAGGCAACGCCTTCCTGCAGAACGCAAACGCCCTCGTTGCAGTAGGGGATCAGGATCTTATTGACCACAAAGCCGGGGGCCTCGTTGACCACCACGGGGGTCTTGCCGATCTCCACAGACAGGTTCTTGATATAGTCCACCAGGTCGGCGGGGGTGTTGCCACCGGCGATGACCTCCACCAGCTTCATGGCGGGCACGGGGTTGAAGAAGTGCATACCGACCAGGTGATGCTTCAGGCCCTGGCCCATCTCGGTGATGGACAGAGAGGAGGTGTTGGAGGCGAAGATGGTCTCGTCCTTGCAGATGGCGTCCAGCTTGCCCAGCAGTTCCTTCTTGACGGCCATGTTCTCGGCCACGCACTCGATGACCAGATCGGCATCGGCGGCAGCGTCAAACTCCTCGACCAGAACGCGGCTCATGATATCGTCCGCGGCTTCCTGGGTCATCTTACCCTTGGCGACCTTCTTGTTCAGGGAGGCGGCCAGCTTGTCCTTATGACGCTGTGCGCTGGCGGTGCTGGAAGCATACATCAGGGCGGTGTGGCCCTTCGCTGCGAAAACCTGGGCAATGCCGCTGCCCATCGTACCGGCGCCGAATACTGCTACTTTCATGATAGTTCCTCCTACTTAAATTTTTACATGAATTGCTTAATTATCAGGCGGTGTGCCTGTCAATTAACTTACTTGTTCTGATAGGGCTCGTGCTTGCGCTTCTCCAGGAAGGCGGACATACCCTCGATCTGGTCGGCAGACTGGAAGCAGCTGCCGAAGAGCTTTTCCTCGATGACGATGGCCTTGTCCATGTCCACCTGAAGGCCCTCGTTGATGGCCTGCTTGCAGGCGCGGACGGCGATAGGCGCGTTCTTGGCGATGGTCTCCGCCAGCTTCTCGGCGGCGGGCAGCAACTCGTCCAGGGGATAGACGGCGTTGACCAGGCCGATGCGGTAGGCCTCGTCAGCCTTGATATTCTTGGCGGTATAGATCAGCTGCTTGGCCATGCCGGGGCTGACCAGGCGGGCCAGACGCTGGGTGCCGCCGAAGCCGGGGGTGATGCCCAGGCCGGTCTCGGGCTGACCGAAGACCGCGGTGTCGGCGCAGATGCGGATATCGCAGGCCATGCTCAGCTCGCAGCCGCCGCCCAGGGCGAAGCCGTTGACCGCGGCGATGGTGGGGATGGGCAGCGTCTCGATAGCGCGGAAAACGTTGTTGCCGTGCTTGCCGAAGGCCTCGCCGCCCTCCTTGGTCAGGGTGCTCATCTCGCCGATGTCGGCGCCGGCCACGAAGGCCTTTTCACCGCTGCCGGTGATGACCAGAGCGCGGATATCCGCGTCCGCCTTTACGGCGGAAACCAGCTCGTCCAGGTCGGTCAGGACCTCGGAATTCAGCGCGTTCAGCGCCTTGGGACGGTTGATGGTCGCCACGGCGATGAGGCCCTTCTTTTCCAGCAGAATGTTGGTCATGTCAAGTTCCTCCTTATGGTTCCTTTCCGTGGGCGCAGCGCCCGGAAACGGCACGGGGCCGGCAGGTGGGCATACGCCTCCTCATACATATCACATTATAGTTGCCCGTTAGAAATTTATCAAGTCCAACCCACCGGCTTTTTACTTTTTTAGCGGTTTCCACAAAAGTGGGCACCGGAATTTGCACACTTTTTCGGGCAGGGGCGCAGCAAACAGGGATATCAGGGAAAAACGTGCTTGTATCCCGGCGCAAGATGGGGTATGATGGGAGAAAATCGTAAAATGGCGAGGACATGAATATGCGGATGCGGAAGAAAAAAAATCTGGCGCCCCGGATGGAAGCCTGCGGCGCGTACCTGATCCGGGACCCGTTCGCCCTGCGGGGGCGCTGGCGGGAGCTGATGCCGGAGGCACGGGAGCTGCGGGTGGAGCTGGGCTGCGGCAAGGGCGGCTTCACCGTGGGGACCGCGGCGGCAGAGCCGGAGGTGCTGCTGATCGCCGTGGAGAAGGTGCCGGACGCCATGGTGGTGGCCATGGAGAAGGCGCGGGACGCGGCGCTGCGGAACGTATGGTTCGTAGACGGGGACGCGGCGCTGCTGCCGGATATGTTCGCCGACGGGGAGATCGACCGGCTGTACATCAACTTCTGCGACCCGTGGCCCAAGAGCAACCAGAAAAAACGGCGGCTGACCCACGGGAACTTTCTTAAAAAGTATCGGCAGGTGCTGGCCGAGGGAGGACAGATCCATTTCAAGACCGACAACGACAAGCTGTTTGAGTGGTCGCTGGAGGAGATCCCACAGTTCGGGTTCACGCTGTCGGAGGTGACGCGGGATCTGCACGCGGACGGGCCGGTGGGCGTGATGACCGACTATGAGCGCAAGTTCTACGGCGAGGGCAAGAGCATCAACCGGTGCGTGGCCACCATGGTGGAATGGACGGAGCCGGAGATAGAGGACGTCCCCTCCCCTGCTGAGTAAACAGAAAAGGCACCCCTGACGGGGTGCCTTTTTTATTTCGCGCGGCGCCGGGGTAAGAC
>OLZH01000048.1_pt1 | contig 62608 bp, 53 predicted proteins | sample 1673821 | NCBI WGS metagenome assembly OLZH01 (sample SAMEA103958128, study PRJEB25191) | human gut metagenome | reverse complement strand
ACTAGCTCAACTTTCTTTATTATATCTCCAAGCTCTTTTCTATACTTTTTGTATATAGATATAAGCTCTGTATTTAATGCATCTAGATAAGTCTCTCTTAAATCTTTCATAGACTTAACAGTTTTTCCAGACTTTATATGTTTAATAGTTGGCCCCCATAAGCTTGAGTATGAATAATAAGCTTTATTAGCAGCTGGTGTTAAATACACATTTACATCTTTACTAGAAACATTTGTTAATGGAGGAATGTACGTACTCATTTTTCCTTTTACTTCATTAATCATTTTATTCATATGATACATTTTACTTATAAAAGATTCTTGAGTATCATTAAATGAAAATACTTGCCCTAAAGGTCTAGTTTGCATAGCTATCTTTAATTGCTTCTTTTCTTTTAATAATTCTTCATCTGGAATATATAAATCTAAAGTTGGACTCATAAAGTTAATTGGTTGCAAAGCTGTTCTGTTTCCAATTGTAGCTGCTATATATCTTGAATCGTTTGGTTCAATATTTTCATATGCACCACTTACTAAATTCGAACCTCTTTCTAATGCTTGTTGATAATAATATCTTAGAAGAGGGAAATGAATAGTTTCACTAAATCCATTCTTATATAAATTATCTCCATTTGCTAATGGCACAGCTTGGCTAGGCATATATTGATACCATGCAAATTCATACATCATTAATGTAACTTGTAAAGTTCTAGGATAGTTTGGAATAGTATTTACAGAGTAACTTGCAAGTGATACTGCATCTATACCTAACACTTCATTAATATAAGTATTATGAATTGGCATGAAAGGAGCTAATTTAAATTGAGCTATTAAACTTCTTAATCCATTCATATAATAAGTTTTAGTTGATCCATTAGGCAATGTTCTTTCTATTGGAATACCGTTTATTCCTTCTGAACCATTAAAGTATAAATCTAATTGAATTATTCTTTCAGTCTTTGGCAATTGTTTTTGAACAGAACCTTTTGCTCTAATTAAATGTGTCTTTGAAGATTTAGTTTGTGATGTAACTTTTATAGATGTAGGAGGAATCATGAATAAGCAATCTCCTATCATAACTGTATGGTCAGTCATTTCATTCAAATTAACACCACATATCTTTTGTTGTATTTCTGCTCTATCATCTTTGTTTTTATAAAGTTCTTCACTAACGCCATCTAAGTATAATTGAGAGCCTAAATTATAAGTCCAAAGCTTAAATGCATTAGATAGATAGTTGTTATTATATATACTATCTGCAGATTCAGAATATGCTGGTCTTGCTTCTGCTAAACTACATTCATAAAGAACTTTCTTATTTAAGTTAATCCATTGTAATACTCCATTGTGAACAATCTTTACATATATAGCTGCAAGGAAACGTCCATTTGCTTCAACACCAGGAACTTGATAACTAGCATATTTGTAAGCATATTTTTCTCCAACTATAGTTTTCCACATATCCCATAATACATAGAATGGATTATTTTTAGAAGATTCATAACTCTTTTTGTATGCTTCTGGTATTTCAGACTTTACTCCATTTAATCCAACAGCATCTACTATTATCATAGCTTCAGATGCTTTACTAAAAGCATCTTTAACTATTGCTTGAGCTTTCTTACTTTGATTAGCATATTCTACTCCGCCTTTACGAACTTCTTCATCACAAAAAGTTACAACTCTTTTAACTTTAACTTTTTTGAAAGAGTCTTCTCCAGTTACTTCATCTTTTATATTCATTCCGTCAGAAATTGTTTCAATATACTCATGGAATACGTCTCTTTCATCACCTGTCATATTAGGGAATTGTGCTTTACTATATCTTATTTTAATGAAAGTAACTTTTTCATTAGGATCTCTTTCTTTATAAGATATAGCTTGTACACCATCAACAGTTTCAGTAGATTCAACAAAAGGACGATATCTAACATTGTTAATATTAACTTGTTCTTTTGTAAAACCTTTTTTCATTTCAACATATGTATTGTTACTTGTTAACTGTTTAAATGTAGTAGTGTATACATCTGTTTCATCATATGCAGTTGTCATATCTGAGTAGTGAATAACTTCGGGAGCATTTAATCCTACAAGTCTTAGACCGAAACTTTCTTCATTAGTTTCTAATTTTAAAGCTTGTTTTAAATAATCTCTTACTCCATTAAAAGTAGTTTCTGTGTCATAATAAACGTTAAATGATTTTAATGTATCTTTAACTTCATCTAAAGTAAGGTATACAGTATCTCCGTCATATGAATTTCTAGCTGTTGAAATATCATCCATATGTTTTTTGCAAATTGATTTATTATCAACATTAAAAGCAACCACCTTTAAATTATCATTATATCCAGGTGTTGTTATTATAGGATTTTCAACATAAAATTCTGGACCAACAGAGTTTTCAGTACCTTCTGACATTCCAGATAAATTATTTAAGAATATACTACTATTCATATATTCTCCCATGTCTGGAGTAGTACTCCATTTTTCATCAACGATTCTATCATATATAGAACCTCTATCTGCTATTTCTGACATATTTATAATTCCTCCCTATTAAAAGCATAGGGGCTATAACGCCCCTAATATTGCATTTTCTATATCTCTATCGTTTATATTACCGTAGTTATCAGTGATATTCATTGCTATATTTATATTAGCATTTCCTCCACTAGCTATTGCTTGTTGTAAAGCTCTAGCAGCATTGTCTCTACCTTTATTTGTTCTAGCATTGATGTTAATAACATATCCTTGTTGACTTCCTCCAGGCATCATTCCTGGATCAGCTAACTGATAACCTTCCATTGGAGTTTGATAGTCACTTGCCTCTTCCATAGCATGTACATCTGCAGGTCTAGGTCTACCACCTACAAATCCTGCTACCATAATACCTGCTGCTATACCAATAGCACCTTTTGCTAAGTTGCTTCCTTTAACTGATTTGGCAAAATCTCCTATACCATCAATTATACCTCCAATTTTAGCTTCTGTCGATACTTTACCTACATTCTCCGTAGCTTCTGAAATAGTCTCTTGGATACTTCTTCTAAATGACTCTGAACTGTCTGTTAAAGCTTCTCTACTAATTGTATCATGCATATTTGCATCAAATGCTTTTTCCATTATTTCACTAACTGTTTTTAAGTTACTTTCTTGTTCATCTACAAACAATAGATTTGACATAATATTATGACTTGCACCAGAGCTACTTGTTGCAACTTTTAATGAACGATATAATTGACCAGATTCCTCATGTGCAGAAGCTTCCTTAATTACTCCCATTATGCCATTAATTAACATGTCATATATTTCATCTCCATTAGTTTTCAATTTTTCATCCATGTCATCAAGAGTCATTATTTTAAAATTGTCATACATCTTCTCTGCAAAAGATGATGAAGTTGCAAGATAATGTTGAGGAATAAGAGATCCTGTTAAATTTTTTCGTAACCAAGTTTCTGCTTTTTCAAGATTTTCTGCTCTATTACCTTTGCCTTCCATTAATGCACTAATAGGTTCATTCCATTGTTGTGCTTTATTTGACACAAGACCTTTAACAGAAGACTTGGAAGAAATAGCTTGTTCTTCTGCTTGATATACAAAATCATAAAGCAAATTACTTTTGTATTCATATTCTGGATCATCTGTTTTTAGTAATCCAGATATTATTGATTTTACTTTTTGATTTGTTACGTTTGATTCACCGATAGCATTATGATAAAACTTCGCAGTCATCATATCTCGTCTATCTGACCAAGCTTTTGCAGCTACATAATCATGAATTGCTTCTTCAGTTTCTCCTCCAACTTCATAGATTCTATTTATTAAATCTTTATCTTTTAAGCCATCCTTTTGTTTTTGCTCTATTATGACTTGTTGATATTTATTAAATAGATCTTGAAGTTCTAATTCTGATTTATTAATAGATCCTATATATGCTTTACCATCTATAAGCTTACTCGCAGCTATTTCATTTAGATTAAATCCTTTTTGTATACTTTTTAATCCAGTTACATCATCAGTAAAGAATTTTTGAAACTTATGTTCCCAAAATGAGTTATCATTAATAGCTCTAACCATAATATTTGAATCAAAAGATTTTCTCATAGCTATTAATTCATCATCTACTTCTTCAGATATTACAGCGTTTAATCTAGACATTCCTTTTGATGTCGTAATTCTTGCAACATTAAATGTATCTCCATCAAAGTCTAGTTTAGCATTTGCACCTGTAGGTCCAGCAACTCTTACTTCATTAGCTTTTAAAGTTTCATCTAAATACCCCATTGCAAACTTATCTGAACCTTGCATGATTTCTGGATATCTTACTGTTACAAAAGAATCACCTTGAGTTTTTAATAAATGTTTCATTACAGATTTATTATCTGTAATATCTACATCTGCTTCCATTAATGATTCAATAGTTTCACTATTTAGCTTTTGAAGATTTTCGCCTAATGTATTTTGCATAAACTCTTTGTCAAAATACCCCATTGCTTCAAATTGGTTTTCTCCCATGTAGAAAACATCAAGAACAGCTCCTTTTGCATAATGCTCATTCCATGTTTTACCGTTAAACTTTATTGTAGAGAAGATATCTGAATTTAAATCATTTAATATATCTACTCTTCCAGAACCAAGCAGTTTAATTCCATCTCTGCTAGTTGCAGCATGAACTATACCAGAAGCTTTCCCCATAAAAGATTGTTCCATTCTATTTTGAGCAACTTCTTTTATTAAGCCTTCCTTACCAGATATGTCTTTTTGCATTACTTCTGTAAAGCGATTCATATGCTTTTTAACAGCATCTTCAGAGATTGTTCCTGCAGCAATTCCTTTAAATTTTTCTTGGAATTCTCTTAATAATTTTACATGTTCTTTTTGAATAAGATTGTCTCCAGCATGTTTTTCTGGCATTCTTGCTATTGCTAAATATTCATGCTCTCCACCAAAACCTGTTTTTATTATTAAGTTATTTGTATAAGGATTTAATTCTGAATTTACTATAGTTCTTCCTTGTTTTCCTATTTGGAATTCTAAGAAATCTGGATCATCTACAGTCCAATCTAATAATTTAAAATCTTCATTCTTAATCATTCTTTCTACTAATCCATCTACATTTTTATTACCATTTACCTTTAAAGCTCTAGAACCTTTTAAGTAAGAATACATTACTTCTGCTTTATCAACAGAAACTTCTCCTAACATATCTCTATTCATTGAAGATACTAAATGTCTATATCTAGGATCATCAATTTTATCTAAAACAGTTGGACTATGATCAGATTTATACAGTTGAGTTCTCAATCTATTTGTTATTGGAGATGCTATAGATTTACCTGCATATTTTTTATTGAATGCTAATTTGCCAGACTCAATACTATCCATATCTAAAGCATGTCCAAATATTCTTTTAAATTCATCTAGATCGCCAAGTTCCTTATAATGGTCATAAATCTTTTGCATACTATCTATATTGTAAGTTTGTCTGTCAAGATTTTTACCCATTGCTTCAGAGAACTTAACTCCCTTACCTATGACTTCATCTCCAAACACTCCAGAAGCTGTACCTGCAGAATCATCATAGATTTGCATAATATGACCTACTCCTGTATACCCTATGTTTATTTCTCCGTTATTTATAAAATTAGTAGAATTAAAAGCAGAATGTAAAATAGGATCAGTCTCTTTATTAAAAGCTAAATTAACTTCTTCAAGACTTTGTTTTATATCAACAGTTTGTACTCCATCTTTAGTAATTATTTTATAATTACCTTTTCCAAATACTTTATCTAAGTTTTCTTCATTTAATTGTCCATTAGCTCTTAATTCATTTAAACCTTTATGCATTAAAGCTGTAGCGGCATTATGCTTATTGTAATTTAAATTAGTTATAAAATTAACATCTTCAAATCCATCAACAGCATGAATTGCATCTGAGAATAAAAATCTTTCCTTGTCAATTCTATCCATTAGAACTTGAGCTTCCTTTTCTCCGAATTTCTCAACTAATTCTTTATAAACAACATCATCTAAATAGTTCCTCTTAACTACTTTTCCAACGATATCTCCCATTCCACTATTTATTAATTTATTTCTTAATACTGTGTCAACCTCTCCGACTCTTAGTTTCATAGAATCTATAGTAGTTTTTTCAGATGCTCCAAGCATAACTTTTGAACCATGAGCTTCTTCTAAACCCAATACTTCAAATTTGAATGTAAATATGCTATTAAGTTTATCTAAAACAGCTTTATTATTAGAAGTGTTTACTCCTTTCAAAGCTTTCTTTAAATTTTCTTCTGAAACTACATTTCCTTGAGTATCGAAGAATCTTCCTCTAAACATACCTGTTTCTTTAGCTCTAACAATTTCACTAAAATCATCGTTACCAAATCTTCCAAGAATGTCTCCTTTTTTAACTTTTACACCTATTTCATACTCAATAGAACCATCATCTTTTATTTTAAAGAAAAGTTTATTAGGTTCTTTTGTATATGCTATAACATCTAAATTGTCAGAATGCTCTTCAATCAATCTCTTCTTAGCATTGATAGTTTGAGTATTAGTTCTGTGAAAAGCTATGTCATGAACTCTTGCATCCATTAAAGATTCTTGCTCGTAAGTAGTCATTCTTTTTACTCTATCTTTAATTACAGCTTTAGCTCTTTCAACATCCGTCTCACCCCAAGAACCGATAGTTTCTTTTAAGAATTTTCCCATTTTATCTTGACTATCTTTTGATAAAAATTTATTTCTTAAACTTTGGCTATCTATTTGCATATACTTCATTGTTAAACCAGAAGTTGCTGCTTCACCTGTAGATGAAATATTATTATATAAAAACTTTTCCATATTGCTACTAGTATATACAGATGTAGCTGTTAAGTCTTTATATATTTTACTATTCATTCCTTTTAATTTATCTACTTTACTTAAAACCTCTTCTTTATTATAAAGCCTATTGTTACTCATTTGAGTCATAGGAGGTCTCATTTCATTATCTAGTTTAGCTAAAGGATCTATATATGCATTGCTTACACCAGACATATTACCTTTAGTTGCTGCAGTATTTTTTGTTAATATTCCAACTTCATCTAATATCTTTCTATCTTCTGAAGTAAAAGCATCTGAATTTATAATTCCATTTTCTTTTCTAAGTTCATCAAGCATAGGGTTTAAATAGTTATCACTAAAGAAGTTTAATTGTACTGGCAATACTTTTGTCCAAGCTTTAGATGAATAATATCTTTCATTACCATCTATAGAACTTATTATTTTTCTAATATATTCTCTTGCTTCATTACCAATACCATATTTAACTTCTAATTCTTCTAACTTACCGTTCTTACTCATTGTAGGAAGTAGCTCAATCAAAGCATTAGCATCAAAATGGAAACCTTGAGAAAACAATTGTCCATTCTCCACACTTATTAAAGCTGAAGCATCTCTCAATGCTTTATTTGTTGCTTTATTATTATAAATAATTGCATCTAGTATAGAGTCTCCTCTTTTCTCTGCCCAGTAAGCACTCATGTGATCAAGTTTATTATCAATAACATTATCAACACTATTACTAAGAGATAACTTTCCATCTCTATATTTTAATCCCATCTTTAAAGAATAATCATTATCGCCTATTTTATAAGTAATCATACCTTGTCTATGATTAAATTTAAACATGTCTGGAAGATTAACAATGTCATTACCTTGGATTAAACTTATAATTGATCCAGTATCTGTTTCAGATAAAGCTAATTGAATATTCGTGCCTTCAATTGCTGATAGTAATGTACTAGCTTTATTTTTTGCAGCTTTTTTAGCTAATTCATATTGCTTTTTATTATAAGCTATTTGATTTTCAGTTAGCCCTTCCATTTCTTTTTGAATATCTTCAAAGCTAAATGTTAAGAAGTATTTATTTACTAATTCATCAATAGATTTATCTTTAGAATGGTTACCAATAATTTTAAAATCAAGAGCAATATTATCAGATATATTTTTGATTGTATTTTTAAGGTCATTAGCATTTATATTTTTTAAATATTCTGTAACTGCTGATGGAGATAAAACACTTTGATTCATTCTAGGATTTAAATATCCAAAAGAAGGATTTTCGCTTCTTCTAGTTTTGATAAATGAATTCAATGTATCCATTACATCATTTTTAAGAGACTCAATTCCTTTTTCTCTATAATCTTCTATATTAAATCCTTTTAGAAGAGGTCCTTTACCTTTAATAAAAAATCTCTCATCACTATTAATAGCTTCTATTGCATCTTTCATAGCTTCGAATCCAGCATTAGAATTTCTACTAGTAAGTCCCCTTTTATCTAAGTTACCAAATCTTTGTCTATAAAATGTTTCAAATAGTGAGTTAGGATTATTTAAATCGATTGATGTTATATTATTAGTAAAGTTTCTATTACTATTATTTATTTTAGTTCCTATTTTTTCTGGGAATAATTCATAAGTATTAAAATCTAACTTGTGAAGTTCTGAAGATGTATGATATGTTTCTTGCCAGTTATTTAATAGCTTAGGATTATTACTAATAGAATCTAAATAATTATTATAGATTTGTTTAAATGCTATATCCTTTTTCCAAAGTACTTCTCTTTTAGCAGGATCTCTTAATATGCTATTTAATTCTTGAGGTGTACTAATTTTCAATTCTCCGTAAGTTTCATTTAATACTTCTTCAATAGTATCTAATAATGGACTTAATCCAGATATATTACTCTCTAAAGCTAATGTGCTATTAATAGTTTCTTTAACTATTTTAGAAGAATCTTTCTCCCAATCGTACCATCCTAATGCATTAACAATCTCTTCGTTTTTAGTTAAATCAATTGCTTCATTTTGAGATATCATTTCTGAAATTCTTTGAATAATTGGAGCATTAGATTTAATACCTTTACTATTCAATTCTTTTTGATAATTTCTTATCTGAATTAATTTTTGATAATCTAAATCTCTTAGCTTTCTTGCGGCAGAATCATTAATAGTTCTATCGTAGCTTTTATCTATTAATTTATCTAATAGAATATCTGGTTTAACGATCTCATTTGTTTCTACTAAAACACCTTCATTATCGAACCAAGTATTCTTAATGCCTAATGCTTTAATAGCTTTTTCATTTGACACTAATCCATCTTTAGTTATCTTACCAACATTTATACCTAAGTTAGCACCTAATCTTTCATAATTAGTTTCTATTGTGTAAGTGGTAGGTCTATTCTTAATATAATGTTCAGCTAATTCTCTAGAACCTAATTTTTTAGTTAAACTTTCAATATCCATGTATTGTCTAGATTCAACTATGTATAATTTATTTGCACTTGAATATTGTTGGAATATTTTATCTGCTTGGTCTTTTCCTGCTCCAGATATATTTAAGAACTGTTTCTTAAAATCATCATTAACTTCTACTTCATATATATTATGTTGATATACTCCACCTTTTCTAGGACCAAAAGCAGGGAATCCTTCATTAGAAACTTTTTTATTTTCTATTTTATATCCATCATAAGTTTTAAATGATTTAGTTATTGGATCATATTCAAAACTTAATGCTCCATCTTGAGTATCCCAATGTTTTTGCATAGTATAATCCATGTAGAATAATTGATTACTGTCTTCATACAATGTAGCAGTATCTTTATACTCTTCATTTACTTTCTGCATGTTCTTTTTAATAACTTTATTGAAGTAACTATTTTTAGATATTTTAATTGTATCTGAATAAACATTTCCTCCATTTATGTTACCAAATATAAATCCTGCATGTTCCTTAGTATCGTTTATTGCAATATGTGCTGCAAGATTTTTATCTTTTAAGTTGTGAGCTTCTGCCAATGTTTCTTGTGTAGCTCTACCAGTAGAGTAATTTTTTCTAATAGCATTTTCAGCATATAAAGAATTAACTCCTTGAGTTTGGATAGAATAATTAGCAAATTGCAATGTATCTAATATAGGAACAGCTTTTTTTGTTACTGGATTTATTATAGGCTCATTAATTCCTAAAGACTTGTTAAGAACTGGTATATCGAAATTAACAACGTTATGTCCTTGAATAACATTACTTTCAGCTAACATATTTCTAAATTCTAAAAGTTTATTTCTTCTATAGTCTTCATATGACATTTGAATATTAGATGATCTTAGCATTTCCTTTTGTTTTTTAGCAACATCTTCTAATAGCTCAATACCTTTTAATGCAGAATCTTTAGATTTCTTTATATCTTTAATTCCTTTAGATTTTTCTATTTGGAAATCAAATCCTTTTTGAACAGCTTTTGAATTTCCATAAATATTCATTCTTTCGTAGAATACTTTTTCTTCATTAGTCCATTTTGATGGATCTTTAGACATCATTTCTCTTAATTTTACTTTAGCGTCTTTAGCTTCTTTTTCTGTAAAACCAAGAACTGTGTTTATAACTTTTCTTTCTTTTGCTACGCCAGGATCAATAGAATATTGAACAGCAGCAATTTCAGTTACATTAGATAAAGTATTATGTCCAAATTTATTTATACCTGAAATTGTTTCAAAGTCGAATACCGTTATAATTCCACCATTTTTTAAAACATTATCTGTTGCTTCAATGGCTTCATTTAATGAAGCTAAATTCATTAAACTACCAGAAGAGTTAGATCTATTACTTATAATATTTGTTTCATTATCATATTTAATAGTTCTTTTAAATAAAGTATTTGGAGATTGAGTTTTACTTGCTATATCTTCAAAGAAGTTACGTTGAGCTAATCTTTTAATAATTTTTCCATTTACATTATCAGTTTTAGCATATTTAGGTTCTACTGGCATCTTCTTTCTACCACCATGCATAACAGTAGAATTTGATAAGTCATTTTTTAAGTTCATTACATCAGACAAATTAAAATATTTGATAGGAGTAATATTTGATAAATCTATACTTTGCAAATCTATCAATCTATTAAACTTTGTTTTCTCTTTTAATGAAAAACTATTTTTCACTTTTTCGTTGTTATCTTTATATATAGTGCTAACAGGATTTTGACTATTATCAGTGAATGGTTTTTTATGTCCATAATTACTCATTTTTTCATCACCTTTCATAAAATATTTCTTATATATATTACTAGCGTATTTATTTTTATAATAAAAAAAAAGCCTATTTCTAGGCTTTTTAATTATGCTTCTGTAACTATTTCTGATTCAACATCAGAAGTAATTATTTCAGCAGGTTGTTCAGTTGATTGAATTTTTGCTGCTAGATCATCTAACATTTGCATAGCTCCTTCATTGAAAAGTAGCTTCTTTTCGATTTCAATCATTTCAGCTTCAACCTTTTTCTTAGATTCCATTTTACTATTATACTCAGAAACTAATTCGTTATGTAGAGCTTGTTTTTCTTCAAACTCTTTTCTTAACATATCCATCATTAGCGTTTCCCCCCTTAACTATTATGTAATTAAGTTATGAATATAATATACCATAAGCTTGTCCATTATGCAATACTTTTTTTATAAAATAAGACAAGTCTGAAAAAATATTCTAATTCAGCTTGTCTTACTTATTCGTTATTATTCTTCTTTTCTTTGAGGTTCTTCAATAACATTAACTTCTTCTGTTTTTTTTCTAAGTACAGCAATTGCATTAACAATAGGATCTGGGAATGGTATTCCTATTTCACCTAAGTTTTCTATTATGCTTGTCCCCTCATTAGCTACAGAAAATAAAAGCATAGCTCCTCTCAAAGCACCTGTATTACCAGTAAGCTTGTCTAATTGAACTGCTAAAATGACTGCTAACATGTAACCACATTTCTTTAATAGACCTGCTCTGAATAGTCTACTAGAGTAAGTACCGTTTAAATAGCTTTTAATCATTCCTGCTAAGGTATCAATAGCTAGAGTTATCATAAAGGCATTAAGTAATATATCAAGACCTCCAAAAAAATACCCTAATACTCCTCCACAAAAAGATATAATTGCTACAAATTTTTCATTTAAATGCATGATTGTACAACTCCTTTCTACAATATTAATTTGTTTAGAACAGATGATACAGTACTATTTAAATTGTAAGAAGCAACTCTTGACATATTAACTAGCATTTGTATACCTGGTTTATTTGTAGGTTCAACACTTACGTCAACGTTTGAAAATCCTACACCATTCATCAATGTTACTAAGTTAGCTTGTAGAGAAATTGGGTCTGGCCCCTTGTGCATATCTCTTATTTCTGGTGCTGCCATTGCGGCAGGTTCACTTTTATTAGAGTCATACATTCCAAAGTCAGATAGTAGCATACCTTCATTTTCGATTGTCTTCATTTTTATATGATCTAAATCTATTTGAGGTTGCCATCCACTCCAAAACATATTAGGTAGGTTATGATTATTAAAGAAGTCATTATTAGATTCTGCTTCATCAACTTCTTCCCCCCACATAATCTTTAAAGCTCTAGCCTTATATGGAGATACATACTGTAAAATTTCTTTTCTTTTCTTAGGGTCTTTTTCATTAGCAAAGTCTAAAAAGAAATCCCTGTCGTATTTAGGCAATGCTCTAAGCACATCGGCTGTAGTAGCATCTTCGCTTAATCCATAGATAGTTGTATCTGCCGCCTTCTTGTAAGCTAATGCTGCCTTAGTATATTCTCCTGCCTTCATATATTGAATTGGTGTCATGAGTTGACTTAACTTATAATCTATTTCAGATATAAGTTTTTCTCTTGCACTTTCATCAATCATTCTGTTGGCCTTTTTCTTTTGTTCTTCTAGCTTTTCAATTAATTTTGCATTCTTTTCTTTATTACGCTCATATTGGTTCACTATACTCTCTACATCTACACCTTCTTTACGTTTTGCCTCTTTTGCAGCTTTATGATAAAGATTTGTGTATTTAATGTATTCTAATCTATCAAAGTATTCTTCTATTTCCCATTTCTTTTTAGTATCTTCTGGTATCCATTTCTTTGATAAATTAAATAAGCTTGATTCTGGATTTAAACCAGATACAGCAAGACCAACACCAGCTCCTATTAATGCTCCAGTTAAATGACTCGCTCCTTTGAACTTAAATTGTTCCTGCAAAGCCATTCCTGCTAATGCAAAGTTACCTGCTGTCATCCATGGGTTTTGAGTATTAGTTAATGCAAAACCTGCAAGGGTTACTGCTGCACCAACTCTTGCTCCTTTTCTAGTTGTCCAAAACTTTCCTTCTGGATTACTTATTTTCATCTTAGGAAGAGATGCAACCATTCCTCCTGCAAATGCTCCAGGTGTCACAAAAGCAAAAGCTGTATCTGCTACTTTACTCCAAGCTTTATCATGCTTAAATCCATATTCAGATAATGCCCATGCTCCTATTCCTAAAGCTTGATGCATTGGTGTACTAGCTATTGCTTCTTGGAAAGCAGGTTTTAAGAACCCTTTAATTGGATGATCCCAAGTACTATATGGTGTACCATAAACTTGTTCATGTTTATAACTTTCCATTGAGCTGTTAATTCTCATAAGCTTATTATGAATAAATGGTATTGGAGCATGTCCTATAGCTTCCCATATATGACCAGTTATATTATTAAGTTCTGTAAGCTTATAAGTTTCATCAGCTAAAGTTTCTTTAGTATCTTTTTCTTTTGCTGTACCTTCATTGTACATATCAGCATTTATATTGCTGTAACCATGTTTTACAATTGCAGATATTCTACCTTCAGAATCTTTGTTGTTAAAATCATTGTTCTCATATTGAAGCCTAACAATCATACCTGGCTTTAAGTATTGATGAACATAACTATTCCCTTCTTCATCATTAACTGGCTTTATACCTGCTAAAGAGAATTCTTGGTTAGAACCAACTATTGTAAACTTACCAGTATTGCTAACTTCTTCAATTACTGCAGAATGGTCTGTCATATCTTTTCCTATAAACTTATAATTATAGAAATCATGTTCTTTAGTTTGTTCTTTTACTCTTGCTTCAATAGCTGCTATTTCTTTTTTAGATTGTGAATCAGTATATTCTGCTTTAGCTATCTTCTTCCAAATCTTATATTCTTCTGAAAGTGGAGCAATGTCTCCTAAGATTTTCATTCTATCTAAAGCACCATATCTACCATACTTATCGCTTCTTAATTTATTAAGAGCTTCGTATCCAGCACCAGGTAATCTTGCTTCACCTTTAGTTACTTTAGTATATGGGTCTCCAGTTTGGAATCTAGCAGGAAGCCATTCTTCCATAGTGTTTCTAATAGGATTTATATTTTCAACATTATGGTCTTCATGTGGGAAGAAACGCCTTGCAATTTCCATGATGTTACCACCGAATCCTCCGATAGATTCATCCCAGAATTGTCTTGAGAAACTTGCCATCTTTCCTGCATGTTCTAATCTATATGCTTTAGGTGTATCTACAATTTGATCAAATAAGAATCCATACATACCTGTTAATTGTTTAGCAGAGTAAATCATATCATGAACATAATCAGCCTTAGTATTCATATCTATCATTTGCTCTGTGTAATCTAACTTAGCTTGTTGTGTAGCTCTATAAGAAGGATTAGTATGAAGTCTTCCTTTTTCAAACCATTGACCTCTTTGAGTAGATTCACTTCTGAACTTAATACTGTTATTTACTTGTTCAATCATGCTTATAGCAGTAGAACCTTCAACTGCTCCAGAAGTAGCAAGAGCTGCTATACCAGTAAGCCAAGATGCTGCATATTTATTATCATAATCATTAGATGAATTTAATCTTCCAACACCATAGCTTAATTTTGTATCTCCTATCATAGAGTTATCATATACTGGTGCATATTGAGCTGTTTCCATTCCATCCATTGTCTCAGCATATTGTTGACCTGTATATCCTGCAGAAGTTATTCGTCCATCTTCAACTTTAATATTATAAATAGCTTCACTCATTGTAGGCATAGATTCTGGAGCAAACATCATAGGAGTTATACCAGATTCATCTATTCTAATGATTCTGTTTTCTTGAGATCTATCTTTTATATCTTGGTTTCTTTGTTGAATAATACTTCTAACATCTAGTCCAGTTCCTTGTAAATGTTCTTGATGCATTCTCTTTTGAGGTTTAATTAACTCACCAATAGTAGGATTTAAGATAGCTCCCCATGGAGTTCCTTCACTAAACATTTTCCCAGTTACAGGATAAGGTCTATCTTCATAATGTTTCTCTTCTAGCCAATAAGGGTTAGAAAGGTATCTCAAGGTACTAAAAGGGTGTCTAAGGGTAGGTATAAGACTATGTTTCCACTTTTCTTCACTTGAACCATAAATAGCAATATCTCTATAATTACTATGAGCTTGTCTAAGCTTATTAGGTTCCCAGTAACTTATCTTACCTCCTCTAAATTCAGATGCAGAACCGAATGACCAGAAACGTCCTTTTCTAACTGGGTCATAACCATATTCAAGATAATCTAAATATTCTTCTTTATCTTTATGGTCTCCTAACCAATAATCAGCTATAGGATTAAACTCTCTTTGTCTTTCTAGGTATTTATCAAATGGAGCAGTAAGAGTTCTAACCCCTACACCAAATGTAGCTTGAGCATTATAGAATGCTTCTGTAAATGAAGTTCCAGTTAAATTCTCTGCTTCATAATTTAAATAAGAAGCCGTAAATAATAAACCTGCTACTGGCAATGCTCTTTTAAGCATTAAGTTTTTAGCTATATCTAAAGTACTTCCAGTTGAAGCATTTGAGAAACCTAATCCTATATGTTCAAGTGGAGTAGAAAGTCTGTTAACTAAATGATAAGGAATCATAGTTAATGTACTAACATCTTCTATGTTATTTCTTCCTGCTACAAATTGTTTTGCAAATGACTCTACAGTTTTAGCAGTATCTTTTGTATCATCATTGATACTTTTTATAATATCTAGTGGACTAACATTTTGCTTTGTAGTTATCCATTGTGGTCTTGAATATCCTAGTTGATTATTCTTATTTACTTCTAACTTATCGAATATAGATGTATTATCTTTTACAAAGGATACAACTGATTCTCTAAATTCTTTTAAGAATGCATCTTCTTGGTCATTTGTATTAACTCCATGAAATAATCTAGTTATAGTTTCATAAGAATCCCTTTTTTGATCAAATGTTTTTGGAGAATAAATGTCTTTAGCAAATACATTTGCATGTGATTGTAAAACACCCCAGTTTAAAATGTCTTTAACATTAGATGCATCTCTACCATCAAGTCCAGCTTTATTTATCTTACTAAGTGTAACTGCATATCCACTTACACCATTTAATTCTGCAGCATCTCTAAGAAGTGCTTCTTTTAACAGCTCTCTTTGTAAGATTTCATTGTATTCAAGAACAGAGTTTTTAGTAGCTCTAGTCATTGTATCTGCTAGTTCTTCATTCTTAAAGATTCTATTTTTCAATGATTTTAAATCAGCATTTTTAAACTTTTCTGTTTCTCCAAGAAATGCTAGTGGGTCATCAGATTCCATTGCTTCTAAAAATGGTTTAGCTTTATCTGATAGAACTTCTTTTAAGCTGTTAATTGTTTTATTATTAACGCCTCTAGTTCCTTCATTATACATTTTTGATAATGAGATAACATCGTCATAGAAGTCTCTAACATTATCAGCACTATAGACATTAGGGTTGTATTCATTAAATATTCTATTAGTAATATTTCTACCCCAATCATTCTTTTCACCTTTTGAAGAGAATTTAGTTAAGATGCTTTTCATTTCATCTATATATTCTCCACCTTTAGTTCCAACATCTAAGAATTTAAATAATTCATTTTGTTGATTTCTTTGAGCAGAGTTACCAGATATTCTATCTATATAACCAAATATTGTACCAGCTCTACCAGATTTTAAAACTCTTCCATCAGCTTCTGCTATATGTTCAAGTCCTGATTCTTTTATTCTATAGAACTTTCCACCTATATAAGTCATACTTTCATTTAATAAGTCTTTACCTCCAGTAACCTTTGCAAGTCCTGGATCAAAAGTTCCTGCAGCGAAATGGAACATATCTGGAGCTCGTCTACCTTCGATTAAGTTCTTAGTTGCAAATAATTTACCTGCAATAGTTTCACTAAAACCTTCTTCGGCTTTTCTTGCAGTTTCTCTTAAATCTTCTAATGAATAGAATTGATTATTTGCATCCATTCTATATGTTTTAGCATCAACAACTAAATCTCCAATACTAGGGTCTTTTTCTATCATAGAACCTAATTGTTTCATAAAATCATCAGCTGCATCTGCTGATTCTTTAACTTTTGCCTTTTGCTCTTGAAGTGCTTGATAGATATCATTAGCTGTAGCTGCTCTATCACCTTCTGTTTTAACAGCTTTATATTTATTTCTTATATGTTCTTCATAAATGTTTTTAAAATCATCTTGAGCTTCTTTAGACATTTTACTAACATTTTCTTTTATCTTATCAGCATTCTCTAAAGCGTCTTTTAATACATCAGCAATTTCTTCTTCTTTTCCTTCAAGTAAATTGCCTTGTGTCATCTTCTTAAATTCTTTCATGATTGGAACATATTTTCCAGGCTCACTACTTTGTTCAAAGAATCTACTTTGTTTACTAAGAGATCTTTCAGTAAGAGTGTATAACTCTTTCATAAAAGCTTCATCTCTGTTCTTTACATTTTTAAACCTTTCAGATAATTGATTAAATGCATATCTATTTAATTCCATATCTTTATTAGCTGTATCTATACGAGTAAATACAGAATCTAGGTTTGCAAGTTTATTTAAATCTCCAAATAAGCCTTTATTAGCTTTTATTGTTGGAGTCTCGTTTCTTCTTAATTTCCAAGTGCTATCTGAATTTGAAATATGTTTTCTAAACAATTCACTAGTCTTTTCTGCAGTCATGCCTTTACGACCAACTAGATTAATATCATTACTAACCTTTTTCATTGTATGAGAAATATCTCCTATAGCCTTAGATAAATACTTTGTACCACCAGCTTTATGAAACAAAGCTCCACCAACTACTACACCTGCAGCAGCTAATAAAGTATTTTCAGCTTTATTTGAATCTTCTCGTTTTTTTTCATATTTCAAAACATTCACCTCCTTTATTATTATAATGATTTATTACTACAAAAAAGACTAGCTATTAAAGCTAGTCCTAAAAGAATCCTGGTCTCAGAGCTGGTGCTGTAGTATCAACGGAATCACCCATTGCATCTATACCACCTTTTGCTACAACATCATTTGCCCAATCTATTTCTGGGAATTGTGCTTGTAACTGTCTAAGCCTTTCTGGTGTCATTTTTTCTTTTTTACTTTGAATTTCTTCTTTTACTTCCTCTTCAGTTTGTTGCTCTTGAGGTTGTTCTGCAGGAACAGTTCCTTGGAAGTAAGCCTCATTAAATTCAAATCCTCTAAAATTCTGTAACTTATATTCAGCTCTTGATAAATATTTAGCTGTTCTTTCTAAGTCCCAATTTTCTATTTCCTCTATATCAAAGTTAGGAAATGCTTCATTGATTAGACATGTTATTTGATTATCTAAACTATACATATCTTGTCTGTAATACTCAATTACATTTGCCTTACTTTCTTCATCATTCAAATAAGATACTTCCATAATCTTAGAATATAAAACATTTATTAATCCTGCTATACAGTCATCAATATCAAAATCTTCTGGATACACAATACATGCTTTGATTATTTCATCTTTTTTATCTTCTATAGGTAATTCTTCATTTGAAACAATTCTTCTAAAATCTCTTCTACCTAAAGCTTTATATATATAAGCTTCTCCTTCGAATATAGTCCAGAAAATATTTCTATATTTTTGTTCTAATTCAGCAACTATTGTAGCAAAATCTATGCTATTAATAACATTGTTTTGTGAAGCAATTTTCATTTAAATCACCTCTTATAGTTCTTCTGTATAAGAGATTGCAAATCCAGACTTAGCTAATATTTCTTCTGATAGAACTGTAGCTAATCCTGCATTATCTTCAATAACTTCTTCAATGTTAAATGGATATAGTACAGCAGTAGCAACCATCTTTTCTTGTTTAGTTAGGATTTTGTTATCTTGATCTTCTTCTGATTCATTTAAGATGTTTTTATATTCTCCTCTTTTTAATCTTCTCCAGATAATAGTTTCTCCATCTATATCATTTTTGAAGACTCTTTTATGTTCTTGTTTCCACTTTTCGATGTATTCAGTTAAGTCTAATTCCCCTTCTTCATTAACTGAAACTTCTGGAGTTTCAACAGGCTTGTCCTTTTTCTTTGTAGAAGTTGCTCTCTTCTTTTTAGGAGTAACAACTACTTCCTCTTCTTGTACTAAATTTTCTTGATTGTTTTGATTTTCTAATATCATAAACATTCCCTCCTCATATATATTTCATTATTATAATTACTCTGTAATTTAGTATAAACCACATTTATGTTGTTATTTCAAAGAAAACTGTAGCATCTTTCGATACTGTTTCTCCATTAGTTGAAATTGCATAAACTGCAGTAGATGATAATTTATTTATATTATGTTTAGATACATATGTTGTAATAGCTTTCTTCTCTTCTGCAGAAAACTCTTTATAATATACATTATCTTTCTTTTCTAATTGAACTTGAGTATTGAATACTGTTGAATCTATTTCAGACATTGTTACATATAAACCAACAACATTTTCACCATTATCTGTCCAAGAAGCTGTCATATAACTATTGTTACCAGATACATCTATTTTAGCATTTACAAAGATATTATCAGTAACCACATCTGTATCAACAGTAGTTGTTGTAGAATTCATATATTGTTGTGCATCAACAAACTTCATATCTCTTGCTACAAATGAATAGCTTTCAAGGATAGGCTCTCCATTATAATCTAGCTGTTGAGTTACACCAGTTAATTGACAACAATCAAGCATTACAACTTGATCATATTCAGATGCACCTCTATTTTTCTTTTCTCCATATCCAACTACTATATCAAAACCTTTATCCCATATAGGAGTGTTTCTAATTTTCTTATCTGTTGCAGTAAAAGAACTTGTAGCAGGAACGTCTTCTCCATACATCTTTCTTGATATAGTTGTCATTGTTTGAAGCACTCTTGTCAAATAATTTGCTTCTGTGAAGTTTATAGTAAATGAACCTTGAACCAATCTTGAGCCTACAGCTATATCATCAAAAGTATATGAATTGTAACCAAAGATAGGCATAGCATTTTGTTGAACTTGCCAAGAAATATTAACTACTTCATCTATGAATATTCCTCCAAATAATATATCTGCATCAAGTGAAGAATAGTATTGAACGTATCCTTCACCTCTTGAGTTAGATGTATTAGATATATGAGGTCTATGTCTTAATCTTTCAGAAGAGTTTCTTTTTGTGCTCCAATTAGTAGAACCTCTTCCACTATCATCATTACCTATTATATTGTTTGTGAAATAACTCATTATAGTACCTCCATCTTATTTGCATTTTTATCTATAAACATTATAGCTGTTTTATATAGTAAGTCAGAACTTAATCCAACGGCTATTACATAATCTGCATCAGTATCTTCTATATTAACAATAGTACCTTTTTGAACTTGATACTCTACATCATCTTCATTAAAGCTAATCGTTAAAGTATTTATATCTTTTGAACTATCAAATGATAAGATTTTATTTGAGTAGTCAATATTAGATATAATATCATCACTATCAGATATGTAGCCAATTAAATTTTTAATAGCTTTTAAACAATTAATTATAACTGTTTGCCCTAGTCCAGAATAAAGAATATATTCTATAGCCGTATCAACTATATTATTTTTAGTTGTATCTTCATTGTACTCAATGTAAGAACATAATGTTTCATAAATAGTAGTAGGTAAGTATGGAGACAATGCAGTTTTTATTTGATTTAATAATGGGTCTATTTCATATTCAAATATAGCTCTATCATCAATGTTTCCATCTGCATTCATTGTGAAAGTAGTTGCATTAGATATTTGATTGAACTTGCTATCTTCAATCCATATACAATAATCTTTATTTTTATATAATGCATAATCAATATCTTCTAATCTTATTATATCATCTTCGCTGTTAAATTTACACTTATATATGAAATCATTGTTAATTATATCTTCTTTGTTAGATACAGCTAAATAATAATATTCATTTTGATCATCTATTATTTGAGATATCTTTGTCTCAATATCTATATATTCTTCTGTAATCTCTACAATACTAGGGTCTAATATCTTTGGAGATTCTAAGTTCTTAATCTTTGACATAAACAATCTGTCTAGCATAGATGAATCAGTTATTGTAGTTACTTCATCTAGTATTATAGATTGAACTTTATTTATGTCTGAATCAGTCATTATGTTAGAATCATTTTCCATTCTCTCTTGTTTTTCTTTTAATGTCATTTCATAAAACTCTAGCTTTGGAGATCTTGCATTTTCTACTAATGCTTGTACATAGTGATTAGTTCCAGACTTACCTCTAAATCTAAAGCTGTTCTCATTATCATCTATTGTGCTAAAAGTACTAGCATATACAGTAGCTGCTGATTGTGACATGTTTTTATATATTCTATAAAACTCACTTTTTGTAATAGTCTTATCGTAAACAAAAACAGTATCATATGATTTATCATAAACAAGAGTAGGTACAGGGATTTCTGTTTCTTTATTTACAATAGAGATTATATTATTTTGCACCTTATTTGAAAGATATATTAATTCATTACATACATGAATGTTATAAGTTAGTTGAGTATATAACTCATTGTATTCAGCATCTTCTGGGTCTAATGCATTAAGCTCTGATTCGAACTTTTTCTTTAGTTCAACTATAGAGTTAGTTGGACTTTCAAATTTATCATTATTAGCAGCTTTAATTCTAGCCTGTTCAATAATATCAAAGTATCTAGCAAGGTCACTATATTTTAACAAATGAGAATTTGTTTCTACCATCTTAACAAAATCATTAAATGGTTTTTCAAAAACTGTGAATGTTCTAACTTTAATATAAGGACTAGTAGTTGTTTCTGGACCATTACAAGTAGCGATATTGTAATAAGTATTTCTTTGAAGGTCAGTTATTTTAACTCTTCTACTTTTTAATTCATGATATACTATAGTATCTGAACCAACTACATTTATAGCTACGTGAGTATGAGTAGATTCATTAGAATAAACTGTTAATGATGTATCTGTTATAACTTCTATAATTGGAGCATATTTCTTTTTATCATATTTATCAGATGCAGATTTTATAATAAAGCTTCTACCATTACATGTCCAATGTCCAGCGTTAGGTTTATTAAAACTAGCGTTATATATATCTGGAAGTAAATCTGTTGAATAAGAATTTCTACCATCAATAGTTATAACATTCTTTTTATTTTCAGAATCATATATTGTAATTTCTCCTTCTGTTTGAGTTGGAGAAAGAGATATAGTCGCTTTACCATAAGGATTGTTTAAAGTAGCATCAACAGTGCTAACATTCATTATAATTTTTTCTATGTCTTCATTTTCTGGGTCATGATATTTAACTAACACTCTTGTACTTAAAGGTTCAAACCAATCTGGATCTCTTGCAGATAAAATATCTTTTATTTTTATTAATCCATTATATTTATCTCTTGAAGCATAAGTAACTTCATCATTTAAGTATTCTATATCTGTAGCTACAAACTGATAAGTGTTTTCTGTGTAAACATCATTTACTGACATTACTTGACCTTCATTAAGCAATCTAACTCCGTATATTACCATCTTACTTCTGATACCATATTCATTAGCCATAGAGATAACAATATTAAATGGAGGAAGTTCATCTACTAAATAAGCAGTACCTTCTGTATAGAAATCATTGTGATCTCTGATTATATCTTCTGCGAAATGTTTATTGAATACAGCAAACACAAGTGAACCTGCAATAGTTCTTGGGCCCATAACATAATCTTTAGCATTAACATTACCTATACTTCTTACTGGTCTTTTCTCCATATGTATAGAATAAGAAATAGTTTGTATTTCTCCTAAAACTTTAATATTCCAACTTTTAACTTGTTGTGTAGCATTCATGCTAACACTTTTTCCACCTTTACCATATTGCTCATCTTCATCTATATTTCTGTCCCAACCATAAACAATACTAGCTACCATATCACAGCCAGAAAAACTTTCATTGGGATATTTATATTTATACTCTTTAGTTTCAGTTGCCATTTATTCATCCTCCTTAAATAAAAAATAAGAGAAGCAGTTTGTCCACTTCTCTTATTTTATTACTACATATAAAGTTGTAATTACCAAGTAGCTGTGAAGTTGTGGTCATTATCTTCATCTAAAGCTCTTAAATAATCTACTCTTCTAGCTACGAATGTGTAAGCTTTTTCAGTAGTTACAGAGTCAATAGAGTAACCAGATCCTTCATTTAATAATTCAACGCCATAGATAACTAATACAGCTTTTTGTCCATATTCATTTGCCATTGTGATTGTTATATCAAATGGAAGAATTTCATCAGCATAAACTGGTGTGTATTTTCCAACGATATCAGAAACTTTACCACCTGTTAATCCTTCGTCATCAACGTTAGCGTTTCCTCCTGCATAACTTGTCATTTGAGCATCCCATTCTTCAATAGACATATAGTTTTTGTGAGAAGCATTTGCTTTGAATTTTTGGATACCTAAGTTGTCTCCATCTAATTTATCCTTAAATTCTTCTATTAATGCATCTCTATTGAATACAGTAAATACTAATGAACCTGCAATACCTCTCTTACCTCTTGAGAAAGATCTAGGTTCTGCACTGCCCATAGTATAGATAGGGGCCTTTTCTCTGCTTACAGAGTAAGTAATACCTTGAAGCTCTCCGATCATCTTTCCATTGAAAGAAGCTACTATATCACAACCAGAGAAGCTTGTATATGTTTTAGTATATTCTTGAGCTAATGTACCTGCCATAGCTTATTCACTCCTTTTATTTATATATTAGGGGTGGATGCCCACCCCGTAGGTTACTATTGTTTTATAGTTATTTGGTTTCTAATTTGTCTAATTTCGTATAGTGGAACTATAGCGTATTCAATATTTAGAATTCCTAAGATATTAGAAGCCTTATCAGTAATTATTCTGAATTCATAATCTTCGATTAAGACAGATTTGATTTTTTCTAGTTCTGACTTAATAGCTGATCTTAATGAGTTTTGGTTAGTTAAGTTGTTAACCATACCTAAGAATGGTTCAGCAACTGTTCTAATTAATTCATCAATTCCATCAGCTATTCTAGTAGCAGACAATCTCTTGAATGGAGAATCTGAACTAGCCATTGTTACACCATCTGTTACAACCCATCCATTTGAATATGACTTCTTAACAGTTACATATCCAGCTTTATTTAACACACCTAATTGATAGTTTGTTAATTCAAATTGTGGAGTTGGGATTGAAATAGCTTGGTTAGTTGAACTTTGGTCTAATGGTAATTGAGATACCATACCAGCATATCCTGCTGCCATATTAGATACATAGCTATAACCATCATCAGTAGTTACAATGTATTGTCCAAATGTAACAGATACTTTTCTACCGATTGGGTAAGGCATATTGTTTCTATCTAACATGTCTGTACCATTTGACTTCTTAGCAACTAATGTTGATTCTAAAGCTAAGTTAGATAATTCAGTTACTCTGTTTGCAACAGATGTTAAACTTGTATCTAATAATGCTTTAGTACCGATTATACCATGAGCTGGAGCAGTCTTTAATGAAGTATACATACAGTGTTGAGCTAAGTGTCTAGCAAAGTTATCATCAGTTCTGTATGGGATATACTTGTTAAGATTCATTACTATTTCTCTATCTTTTTCGATAACAACTTTTCTGTCATCATCTCTGTTGATTATTTCATCCATTATTTCTTGAGCATCTTCTGTTTTAGCTACTGATAATTTGAATAATCTAGAGAAGTCAGCATCTTCATTAAGCATTTCTACAGCTTCTTCTAATGTTAATACATCGAAATCTGGAGAGCTTATAACAACCTTGTTTTCTCCATAAGAGTCAGTGATTGAAGTTAATATAACTTCTTCTTCGCTGAATAATTGAGAAACTGTACCGATTATTTCAGCTTTAACTCCTGCAGATGTTACTCTTGCTGTTCTAGCTTTCTTCTTAGTTTTTCCAACAGTAGATTCACCAGTTTTAGCTTCTCCTACTATAGTAGCAACTTCTTCATCTTCTTCATCTACAGATCCTTCAGAAATTCTAGCTATAACGAAACTTCCGTTTTCTAACATAGCAGTAATATAAGAATTCTTTTGTAAATCGTCTAATTGTAAAGAAGGTCTTGAAGCAGGTACAAATGAGTTGTTTTCACAAACATATAAGTAACCTCCAGCAATTACAAAGTTACCATCAACTGCATTAACAGCATCAGCATGAAGTGGTTCTAACTTAGAATCTCTAACGATGAATAATTGATTTAATCCTTCGTTCTCTCCTAAGAATAAAGAACCTTCTTTGTAAGATACTTTCTTACCTAAGTCTTCTGGATTTAATACAGAAACTACTTTCGCAATTTCAGCAACTAAGTTTTCAGCAATGTCAGTTGGAACTTCAACTCTATCAGCAATGAATTCTACTTCATACTTCTTAGCAGCTTGTTCTTGTCCAACAACTGTTTCTATTTTTAATGCTCCATCAAAAGCTAAAAGTTCTTTAGAAACAACTTCTTGGAATTCTTCTTTTCTTGGAAGTCTATCTTTGATTTTTGCATCAGCATTAACTCCTGCTAAAACTCTATATTTAGCATTTGAGTTTTCAAGCATTGAGTAGATACCATCTCTTATTTCAGTCTTCTTATTCACATTAGAATCTTCAACTTCTTTTACTCTATACTTACCATTCTTACCTTCAATAACTTGAGCATTGATAGCATAACCAGAACCTAATTTAGAGTAAAGTTCAAAGTCTGTTAATTCAACTTCTTCATAGTCAACTTCATCTTTTTCAAATACTTCGTTGATAGCACCTGGAACAGTTACAAAGTCGAACATAGAAGTCATTGGTCTCTTTAAGTAAGCAGATAATTCAGCTTTTGTTTCAGCAAAGATTGGGTATGCAGCAGAAACATCAGAGTTGAACTTTAAGCTCTTAACAACTTGACCATCTTTATCTAATCCAACTTTTACAATTGTATTAGGGATACCTACAGTCTTATCTCTACCGATTGTGTATAATCCAGAGAAAACATCTTTGATCTTTAATCCTTTAGCGTCTGTTGAAGATAATGTAACATCATTTCCTTTTTCATCAACTATAGTTAAAACCAAAACATTGTTGAATGAATATTCATTTACAGCACTGATTAATTCAGTTAAGCTAGAGTTTAAAGATAAACCAGCGTTAGTTAAATTAATGCTATTAACTAAGATTGAATCTTTCTTTTCTACTAGCCCTTGGTTCTTTTCGCTAATAGTAGCTCTAGCAGCAGGTTTGTAGATATTTACGTAAAGATTTTGCTCTGCGATATTTAATAACATGCTGATTTCTTTGTTAGAGTTTGAAGGGAATATACCAGATAATCTTAACTTTAAGTTTGAATCTAAAGCTAAATTGTAATCTTTATATATGTTTTTACCAGATACTCTTACAGCGTAAATTGTTCTACATCCTGCATTCCAAGCATCTTGTATATTAGATACTAATGTTGCCTCCCTTTTTGTTTTTGGATCATAAGAATCTCCAAATATATATCTTGCATGTTCTGGAGAATAAGTTTCAACTACTTGTCCTACTGGACCGTTGAAAGCAGTTCCTACAATTACTACACTGTCAGTTGTACCGAATAAGCTTGTATCATATCCACTAGCATAATCAGAGATTATTTCAGTTATAACACCAGGTAGTATTAATTCGTTTTCGAATAATTCCATATTATTTTTCCTCCTCGTCTTTCTTTCTTTGAGCGATTATTTCTATTTGGTTAATCTTCTCTTTAAACATTACCGTTAATTTTTCTATTTCTACATAGTATTGAAGATTTCTTATTGATAAAGTTTCTCTCATTGTATCAAAGTGAGAATCTGTAAGATGCTTATCAAAGAAAATCTCTGCAACACCATTTCTTTTAAGAAAACCAGTATGTTTAAGAATTGTCTCTTCAAACTTTTCCATTACCTGCTCTGCATCTTTATATACACTTGCAAAGATATTAAATTGTACTAAACATTTAAATTTTTGTCCCCAAACTTCACCTATTCTTTTGTCTCCAGTATCAACATCTATCTCTTCGATAGTTTCCCTTAATCTAGGTTTTAATTCTTTCTTAGTTTCTCTATCAACTACTGAATATGTTATTATAGGTTGATTAAAGTTTTGCATTGCATCTAATGACATTACTTTTCCTTCATCTGGTTCAAACTTTACATCAGGCATTGCTAACTCTACTAATGTTGCAATCATTGATATGCATTCAAATAATGTGCATCCTCTTTCTGATTTCTGTTTAATAGGTTTTGGTTCAGATGCTAAAACACTTCTATTTAATCTATCTACATTAAATTCTCTTTCTCTAACTAACTCTTCAAAGTTCATTTTTATACCTCCACTTTCATATCTATAAACTCTATAGAACTATATGGTTTAATAGACATATATATATTTATATTAACTTCACTAGGATTTCCTTTTATGAATTGTATATTATTAACCTTAAACTGCTCTATTAATAATCCTACGAAACTATTTAAAACTTCTGTTGTGTAATTATTTAACTTTATTTTTGTATAAGGATTTAATAGCTGTCCTGTGAATTGCTCATAATCTAATGCCATATTAATTCTGTTTTTTATTATGCTAATTAATAACATCTTTTCTGGAGCTTTTTCATTATGATAATTCAATAAGTTTTCTATAGTTGTTTTAGCTAATATATCATATGCAAAATACACAAACTCATGATCTATAACATCTTCTTTTGTTATATCGAATACTACTTCGCCTATATCTTCTTGAGGATAATATCTTAAATTAGATTTAGATATAATAGATGCTAATGCTACATTTGCATAGTTATAATCTTTTAAATTATTTAATACAAATGCCATAGCTTGACCATTACTCATTCTTTCCATAGAAGAATCTTTAAAGTTATAATTTATAGATTTCATAGAAGTTAAGAAATGAGTTATATCTTCATATAGTGAAGCATGTTTTTCTGTAATTAATAAATTAGAAAATGAATTAGACAAAGCTTCTGTATAAATTTCTGCAAAGTAATATTCTGCATTTCCATTAGTATAAGTTGTTGAAAATGTAAATAAAGGACATACAAATGCAAAGTCATTTTGAGCTATTAAATCTATTGCTTGTACATAATCTGTCATCTTAAAGCAGTTACAAACATATACTTCTTCTGCTCCTATCTTTTTAGCTTCTATATAAGCTTTGGTTAATTCAGAATACTCACCATAATCATTTTGGACTTCTGATATATTTTTAGGATAAGCTATCTTTAAATTTTTGTATTCTGAACTGCCTTTTCCTAAGATTAAAATGGAACTGTGGGAAGGGACCACAGTTTGTTCAGTTGTTGAACCTTGTATAAAATTAATATCCATAGTTACTTCCCTCCATATCTTTTCATTAATTCTCTAAAGTTTCTTAAAGTTACTCTATGATCATTTCTCATAGGAAAAGCAGTAACTTGATTATGAGTTACTACACCTTCTTTTCCTTTCATTGTATAAACTCTAAATACATACAATACTTCATCATCATCTATAATCATATCTGTATCGCCTATAGGATATTTAGAATCTATAAAATATGTTTTAGCTACTACTACTGCAGCAGAACCTTTAACACCTTTACCTGCAGCATTTGATTCTATATCATTAGCTGCACCTCTTATTTTTTTAATCCTTATTTTGCATCCAGTACCTAAACACATTTTGCATTTAGGGTCAGCTTGTTTTGTCGAATGATTAACGCATGTACATTGAACTTCTGCTATTGGATGAACAATATAGAAATCATATGCACATTCTTCAATAGTATCTCTAATACGTTGATTCCAATACTTATTGTCCATACATATCACCTCTACCATATAACAATTGACTAGCTATATCTAATGGTTGAACAGGTTCATAAGAATATCTACCTCTAACTCCATGTCTCATTCTAGCTCTACCTTCGAATTCATATCCTCTTAAAGCATCTTTCCACTTATCTATTTCTGCACAGAAATGTTTTAATAGACTAGTTATATCTTTAGCTGATTCACTTTCAGAGAAGTTAACATTACCTACTGTTCCCTTTAATCCTATTGATGAAGATAGATTAACTGTATGTCTAAGTAAACATTCATGTGCTGCATAATATTTAACAAATTGCACTACATTAAATGGCACATCATTTTCATCTATTTCGTAAGGATAATCTGAACTAGATACAATATAGTCTGCAAATTTAGATGCTGAATGAATATTGTGTAAAATAACATCTTCTGAAATCTTATAATCTCCTATTAAAGCAGTTACATCATAAACATCACAATACAATGGTTTCATTGCAGTAGTTAACTTTAATTCTAAAGATAAAGTATCTCCAGATAAGCTTTTAATTTCTATAAGCTTTATAGTATAAACTGTGTTATCACTTAACCCATTTATAAAGTCAATTATTATTGTATTGCCATCAACTATAGCAGTATGTTTAGCAACACCTTTTTTGCTATACACAAGTATTTGAGATTGAGAGAAATCATCTTCATCAAAATCCTTATTACCTAATAATATTATTTGTTCTGGAGTAGTTCCTTGTTCAGTCAAGCAAGTTATTTCAAAATTAGCAATATCATCTATCTCTGGAGTCATATCAACCATGTCTTCGTATTCAGGAATGTAATCTGGTTCTGACTCTTGTATATCATCTATTTTAGGTTGTCCATATACAAATGTAATAATCTTAGACCAAGGGCCACATTCTGTATCTGATTGAACTCTAGCTCTCATAAAATATTGAGCACTTTTATTTAGATGTATTCTAACTTCTTCTTTATCTGTTACACTAATATGATTAGTTACACTTGCAAATACATTATCAGTAGATACTTCTATGAAGACACATTCATTCTCTATTTGATTTTCTACTTCTGTATCATCAAAAGTTTTGAACTTTACATTTAAGCTATTAATAGCTTCATGCATTAGAGGACTAAGTATTTCTACTTGTTTAGTTATAGAAGATTTAAATTCAATTCTTCTTTTTATTCCACTTCTTGATAGTTCTCTTAATATATTTCTAATAGGTTTTAAATTAAATATATAAGAGTTATTAGGCTTAGGCCATTCCATCAAAGTAAATTCAAGAACATTACCTTTGATTTCTGTAACTAAAGAAATTGGCTCTCTAGTTTCTCTATCATAAAGTGAAGCTTCAATTTCATCTATAGAATTAGGGTCTATATCCATAGAAGTAGTTACTATAATTTTTTTATTTATTAAATCTGTCTCTACAGTTTGTATAATAAATTCTTGATGCATATTATTCCTCCTTATGAAAAAAGAAGAAGAAACTTATCCATTCCTTCTTCTTATAATTATTACTCTAAGAATTAAGCTAATCCTGGAGTAGTTTGAACTTTTACTGTAGGAGCAACTGGGTGAGTTGTAGCAACCTTTAATCCCTTAGCAACAGTAATTGCTCTACCATGGTTAAGTACTCCAACACCATATCTTTCTTTACATTTTAAGTTTCTGATATCTCTTTCTGGATCTGTCCAGTTTTCTGTAGATAATCCTTCTTTTTGAACGATAACTCCTACTTCACTTCTGTCTAAGCAGTACATATCAAATTCTCTAGCTTGTTTATCGAATCTAACGAATGGTGAGAAGTTAATTGTTAGAGGTACAGGAAGTCTGTTTTGAACTTGTTCTGGTCTCATTATTAACTTTTGTCCATCTCCATTGTTTTGTAATCCGAATGGTCCTGGTGTTCCTTGGATAGTGTTCCATGGCGAAACTGCGTTAGCACCGAAAGCACCAAATGTCATACCATTTCCAATCATGCTATTTCTAGCGAATATAACCCAAGTAAGTGGGTGCATGATTACGTCTGTAGCTGTGAATCCATTGCTCATTAATGTTAAGCACATATCTAACATATCTTCAACTGATAATGTTCCATTGAATTGTCCATTTTCATCTCTACCAGTAGTACCGAATTGAGGCATTTGGTGAGCAACTTTGTTATTGAATATTTCATGACCATGTTCAGAGAATGTATTGAAGATCCATTCTTCTTTATATCTAGCCATAGCTTTACCCATTTTCTTAACGTTGATTCCTAGAATATCCCAAGATGAATCAGTGATTGCTTCTTCAGTGATAGCAACTCTTGTACCGATCTTCTTAACTCTGATTTCTAGTGTAGATTCTTCAATTGTATTGAAGTCTACATAGTCTTCTCTATATCTTCCACCTTCTCCAACTTCGTGAGCTACTAATTCTCCTACTACTGGAATTACGTATACAGCAGAGCTTCCTCCATCTACGTTTACTGTTGAGAAGAATCTTGTTGCTAAATATTCTGGTTCTGCAGCTTCTCTTAATTTTCCTTCGATAACTTTAGGGATAAGCTTAACTGTATCTGTTGTAGTTAATGCTTCTTTGATTGATGCTCTCCCCATTGAAACATCACCATACATATTTCTTGTCATTTTTTCCATTAAGTCTAAAGTTGAATCAGCTATTACCTTGTGATTAGTACCTTTTTCTTGATTCTCTCTTATTGCAGCTTTGTTAGCTTCTTTTAATTGATTAATTTTATTTAACGTTTCTTGTAATTGAAAACTCATTTTAAGATTTCCTCCTCTTATATCATCTTTCTATTTTATATGTAGGAAGGCCCTATAGGCCCTCCCCCTGTTGATTGATCTCATTTAATTATTACTATTGAATTTTTCACTATTACTAAGCGACTAATTATTTTTGAAGTAATATTGTTACAACACCAGCACATCCGTCCCAGTCTAAGTTAGTTGGAACACCAGTTAAACCTCTCTTGTTGTACTTAACGACAACTTGTACTTTCTTACCACCTTCTAATGCAGTGTGTAATTCAGAAGCTTTATCTTCTTTAACCTTGATCTTGATTATACCTTGCTTTAAGCTTACATAAGATATTTCGATAGCTTTAGATATGTTAACTCCTTTAACATCAACAGTTTGACCAACTTCTTGAACATTAACTTCTACGAAGTCTTTTTCTTGAGCTACAGCATCAGTAGTTACAGCGATCTTCATTGATTCTAAATTAACATCAGCAGTTTTATATAATGTTTCTTTATAGTCATTTGCAGACATTGCTTGTCTAAATGTACCAACAACTTCTGGTCCTAATTCTCTTGAAGCAACATTGTAACCATCTGTTAACCCTGGAATACCTTGTTCCATCATGTGTTCTAATCCAAATCTGTTAGAGTGAGTTCTAACACTTGAAGCTAACATGTGTAAGTCATGTTCATGCATTGTTCTATCCCATGGATATCCTGGTTCTTCGAAGTACTTACCTTCTTTTCCAGTCATGTCTAATTCGTTATTAACGAATCCACCACCATTAGCTCTGTATGGAGATTGAGATATGTTATCTTCACCATCTCTGTTATTCATTCTCCAGATGTCTGGATTGAATTCATCAAAGTTTAATCTATCAGATAATGCCCATTGAGCATACTTAGCAGCACCTGCTGGTACTAAATCTCTTGATACAGCATAAACTTGTCCAACAACTTGTTGTCTTTCTAATTCAATTTCTCCTGCAGTCATCTTAGTAACGATTTCTTGTCTAGATAATGGAGAAACAACAGCTCTACCATTTTCATCAGATTTAACTAAATCTCCTGGTAAGAATTGTCCATAAGCAGATCCCCATGGATTCATTTCAGCTTTTTCTTTTTCTAAGAACATTGGTAATTCAACTAGTTTGTCTGTTAATACAGCACCTGGTTGCATTCCATTATAAGCATCATCATTTCTTGTGTATTCATTTCTTTCTAAGATACCAACTGGGATATTTCCTAATCTAACATCTCTAGTAGGAACTCCATTAATTGTAACTAATCCTGTAGCAGCATCTACACCGATAGTTACATTTTTTTCAGCTTTAGCTTTTGACTTAGCTTTTCCTTCAACTTCACAATCTTCTGTTAATGCAGCAGCAGCTTTGAATGGTCTAAAGATAACTTCATCCTTAGAAGTCTTTTCGTAAGTACCTTCTGCTAATGGAGCCCATTGAGTTCCAATACCTACTGGAGCAGTTTCTTCGTTTTGAACGTTTTTATAATCAGATCCTCTTAATTTTACATTAGCACCACCGTTAGCTAATGTTAAAGCATTATAAGCTTTCTTTGTGTCGAAGTCTAAAATATTTAAAGATTTATCTACAGCTATTAATCTTCCTTTTGGCATAACTACTTGGTTATAACCATGAGCCCAACCGTATCTAAATAATACTGGAAGTCTTCTATCTAATTCATATTTTATGTTTGGAACATCATGCTCTGAAACTGCAAGTTTCATATTTGTTCTGTTAATTCTGTCCCCTTGACCTCTGTATCCAGGCATATCTTGTTGGAATATTTCACCTCTAGCACCTGGTTGTAAACTTTGTTTTGACATAAACGTATTTGGATGTAATGCCATTTTTATTCACTCTCCCTTTGAAATTCTTTCTTAATAATTATATTTAGGACTGAACATATCATTGAATATGTCTTTTAAGCCCTCTTCTAAATTCATATTACCAACTGTTTTACTTTCTTTCACATTAGTAACTGTATTATTTTTATTTTTTTCTGCATCTAATGTAGGATTTGTAGCTTCTTGGATAGTTTTTAATTTTCTAACTCCACCCATTTCTTCTCTTAAATCCATAATTGCATCCATTAATGAATCATCACTTCTAGATGATAAAGCTTCTTTTGCAACAATTTCTTTATTTAAAGCTTGTCTTAAAGTATTAAATTCAGATTCTTTAGCTTCTCTGATTTGAACTTTAACTTGTGCTAATTCATTTTCTACAGATTCTTTTAAAGCAACTTCTTGCTCTACTTCTTTTTCTTTAGCTGTTAATTGTCCAAGAACTTCTTCAACTTTAGCAGCTGACGTAACTAATTCATCTTTTACAGTTAATAGCTCTTTTGATACAGCTTCTTTTTCTGCTTCTAGAACTTTGATTTTTTCTTCTAGCTCTTTAATCTTTTCATCTTTAGGATCAACCTTTGGAGCTTCTTCCTTTGGTTCTTCTTTAGGCTCTTCTTTAGCTTCTGGTTCTTTAGGTTGGTCTTTAACCTCTGGTTCTGTAGCAACAGCACCTTCACCTTTTTTAACTTCTTCATCAATTACTTGAGATTTAACTTGTCCTTCCTTAACATCCTTTACTTGTTCTGACATATTAATTGCCACCCCTTTTTCTAAATTTTCTTTTATATGTGTTTTATTGTATTCTGATGCAGGTATTGTTTTTATATTATGAGCATATATATCACTAGGAACTATTACATATGAAAGTTCTTTAGCTTCCATTTTATATATTTTCCAGTAACATACTTCATTGTCATAAACTCCACCTTTGAAGTGTCCACACTCTGGATATCCATCTTCATCAAGTTCAACTTGCTTCCCACATATAGAACACCTTACATCATGTGCTATTACCCCTATAGATACTGTTTTTAAACGTCCATCTTTAATTTGTTCAATTCCTTCTTTATCTGGAACATTACATACGAACTCTAAAGCAGGAGTTCCACTTCTTGTATCTTGAGTTTTATGGTTTGCTGAAAGTATTCTACCAATTATCTTTCCATCAGTTTCATTATGATGCATGATTAATGGTCTTTGATATGGTTTTGTCCAACTTGGTATTGAGCTAACTAATGCTTCATTCATATACCAAGTAAAGTTTCTTGTTGGCCCTACATGAATCCCTTCTATTATTTGTATTATTGAATCTTTAGAGATTGGACCAATCTCATTAAAACCTTCTTTTAAATTAATTGGCCCCCTAACTGCTGATTCAGTAATGTTAATAGAATCTCCAATGTATTCTCTGATTTCTATTGCCATTACTTCTTATCTCCCTTCTTAAAGTTAATTTTGCAATCGCAGAATGGATGATATGGTGGAATGTCATCTAAGTTAATATTGTTTAAATCTATTATCTTAGAATGTTTTTTCTCATCTTCGCTTCCATTGAAGTCCACTTCTGCATGTGTATATTTTAAAGCTTGTCCAGTCTTTAAATAAGAATACCAATACATTTTAGGTAGTATATGTTCTAACATAAATCTAATTCTGTATTCTAAACTTTCAAATATAGCTTTAATAACATTTGGATCTTCTTCATTTTCTACTTTCTTCTTAATATCTTTAAGAAGTTTAGTTAATGATTTCTTTGCTTCATCTTCGCAAAGACTCGTAGATATTCTTATAGTTGGCAAAGTAACTATAGATTTTTGTATCTTTTTAATATCTTGAGTAGCTGCGTTTATACCATCAATTGATGACATGTTCATATATATTTTTGTTTCCATTAACATATTATCTAATGCTAGTGGAATTAAAATATCTATATCTTCTTTTTTACTAGCAACATCATTAGCTAATTGATAGTATTTATTATATACAGATATATAAGTTTTCTTATCCTTAGCTTTGTTTTTTATAACATTACTAGCAGCTTCTTTAACTTTTACAGAAGTTTTACCATGTTGGTTTTCTGGAGTGTTTTTGTTTTGTATGTCTTTATTAGGAGCTGTTGATTTATTAGTTCCATTTCCTTTAGGACTACTAGACTTTTTTCCAGAACCATTTGATGAATTACTTGAACTATTTGAAGCATTTGCCTTTTGAGCTTGAGCATTTTGTTTTGATATCTCCATTTGAGTTTCAGCATTAGCTGCTTGTAAGTCTAAAGCATTTTGACCAGATTGTTTAGTTATTTCTAAAGTTCCATCTGTCTTATGTTCAGTCATTCTTCTGTCAGCTTCAACTTCAATCTTAAACTTATAAAGGTCTTCAATATCAACTTCTTCTTTCTTACCTAAGTGTCTTCTCATTTCTTGGTAAGAAATCATATTAGATTGGAACTTAGCCATTTCATGATTTTCAACTTTAATCTTAGTTTCAATATTAATTTCATTAAATACAAAGTTTACTTTATCATCTTCATTTAATATAGGATTAAATCCACCTTCTAATAATAATTCATTAATTATAAATTCTTGAACAAATATACTCATTGTTCTTTGTATATGTTTAACAGTATCATGTGCTTGAGATTCCATTGAATCAGCATCTTGTTTAGCACCACCTCTACCCATTTGAGATTCAGAAACCCCAAGAGCAGAGAATACTCTATTTTCAAAATATTTTAAATATCCTTCTGCATTAAGTGCTGTCCCCTCTGCACCAATTGCTTTAATGTTAGTTTTCTCATTAGTGATAACTGTACCATCTAATGCCATTGTATCAACAGTAGCCTTTGCTTCTTCTATTTCTTTATTAGTAGCTTGGAAGCCTTGTTGTGGTAAACCTATTATCCATTGGAATAAAGGCATTGCAAATCTATAAATCATTGTTGCAACGTGGCCCTCAATTCTTCTTAATAGCTTAACGTCTTCTAATGCTGCTAGAACTCTAGGTGTTCCAAATGTATTTCCAGATTCTCTATCTAAGTAGATATGTACTATGTCTACTGGATCAAATTGTTTTTCCTCTCCATTCACCGTTTGTACATATTTCTTTATCTGTCCATTATCATCTTTTAATACAGATACTTGAGATGGGTCTATTCTAAAATATCCACCTACAGGATTATCTTTAAAGAATCCCGTTGCTTTAACTCCAGGCATGATTGCTTGAACTCTAGACTTAACTAGTATTGCATTAGAGTATTTAATTAAATCATCTCCACATTCTTGAAATAGAATATCAATAGGCTGTCTAGTAGCAAAGCTCATTATGTTTAATCTCTGTTTAACATATTCAGAAGCTTGTTCATTTTCAGAACGTAATACATAACCTGCTTTAAATAACATATAAGAATATTTCATTAAAGACATTTTTATATATGAATCAGATTCACAAGCTCTTCTTATTTCTTCTAAATCATATTCTGGAGCAGATAAGTTTTCTCTACTTCCTGCTCCACTTAATAAACTATTTGCTTTAACAAGTACCTTCTTGTATGTATTTTTATTTAGATTTGTATTTTGTTTAGGTGCCTCTGAAAAACTTCGCTGATTTTTTTTGCTTTTAAATTTAAATAAAGCCATTTAGTTCACCTACTTTACTCTTGCTAAAATATCGCTCTCCTTGATTATTAAGAACTTTTCTTCCCCTTGAATTATTTCAGTTCCTGCAAATCTGTTAAATATTATATTGTCCCCTTCTTTTATTGTAAGTTCTATTAACTTACCATCAGATGTAATTCTGCCTTTACCTACTGCAACTACAGTTCCCCTATCTGGTTTAGCAGCTCCATCATTCTTTCCTAAGATTATTCCTGCATTAGATTTTATCTCACTTTCTACTTTTGGTAATTTTACAATTACATTGTCATTAATTGCTTCTAATATCATATTATTCCCTCTCCTCATTATTTAGTAGTATTAATGAACGCTTTTGTTTTACATAAGTATTCATACATTCATTAAATATTATTACTGACGAATTAAGATATTTATATAATCCGTAAAAATTTTCTTCATATTTTTTTTCAGCTACTAATCTACTTTCTATTAATAAATCATTTGCTGACTTTGTTAATAAGTTTTTATCCTCTATTCTTTCATTTGTTTTATATCTTTTTAATTGTTCCTTTGCTACTTTAACAGCTCTTAAATGATATATTGTTTCATCTAATGTGAACAATTTGTTATAAAGTCTTATTTGTTGTTTTAAACCTATCTTAGATTTTGTAACATAATCTGTAACATGAGTTAAGTTTTTATTAGATACTGTCTTAGATGTATAGTTCTTTATATTAGTATTTTCAGAATATGCAGCATATGTAAATAAGCTATTAATATAGTTTTGCATTGCTGTATTTTGTTTACTTAAATAATCTTCTAATATATCAATTAAGTCTTTTGTATATTCTTGCTCTATTACTTCCTCGATATTAATATCTTTAGAAGGTATGCTTATTGTATTATTTGACTCTGACTTATATGGATCATCTGGAACGTCATCTAAATCATTATTTTTATCTTCATTATCTGAAGGATAAACTGGAATAACATCTATAGTAGGTTCATCATCGCTATCATCAAATTCATCTTTTTTGTCTATTAAATCATCTACGATTTCCCCAATTTTATCTATAGATGGTTTAATAACTTGCTGAACAGAATTTGGCAATAATGGTAATTTAGATGCTATATTATTTTTTAATTCTTCTAATTTATCAATCTTATTAATGACATCATTAGAAGAGGAATCTTCATTTGTTACAGTATCTTCAGTTTCATTATACAGATCACCTTCAGTATAATAATTTTTCTCATAAGTTAAATTTGGTTTATATAATAAATCTTTTGGCATAGTATCTCTCCTTATAAAAAATATAGGCACTAGAAAGGGGGGATCTAGTGCCTACTTTGAAATATATGATGAAAGGGAGGATATTATATATAGAAACGGTGTTACCCGTTACTACCACATTGATCTGCCTAAGCTACCTCCTCTTCCAGAAGAACGACTTCCCCAAGAACCACTGCTTCTATAAGGATTATAACTTTGAGTTACTTTAACCCATTTTTGTTTATCTCCTGGTCGGTCATCACTAGGCTTTAATTGTACTCGACTACTGCTTCCACCGTATGCACTTTGTATTGAATTAAACATTCTATTAATACCTGCTTGTCCAAGTGATTTATTTGTAAATTCAATCTTAGTTGCTACTTCTGGTTCTTTAATAACATTAGTTAATTCTTTAAACTCTAATGTCATTGCTAAGTAAGCTAATCCTAAAGCATCAATAAAGTGTTCATCTTTAGATGTATAAACTGGCTTACCAGAAGCATTAATCTTTTCAACTTCATAATTTGTTAATTGTTTATGAAGCACATCATCAAATGGAGATAGTATTAAGTTATCTCTTTCAAAGGCTAACGTTAATTGGTTAACCATAAATGGCTTCAATGGTTGCTTTACAAGCTCAAATGTAATCGGATCAATTACATCTATCGTTTGAGCGAATTGCCAACGCTTTACTTTATGTTTTAATCCAGTATGAGGTTGTTGATCTCCTATGATGTGAAGTCTTTCAATTTGATATTCTCCAGCACCTGCATCACAATAGATAAAGCTTGGATTATAAATAGAATTTAATTCTACTATTGTGTTGATAGCATTATCATAAGAGTATTCACTTCTTGTCACCTCTACTCTTTTTATTACTTTAAATTTCCCCATTATTACATCATAATCTAAAATAATTATAGAAGAACTTGCTCCGAATTTATCCCAATCCACCCCCATAGTTCTAAATGGATTAAATGGTGCAGGATTACTTCTATCATACATATACATTTTAGGCCATATTTCTTCTCTTTCACATTTTATCCTTTGCTCATACTTTAATTCATTATAAGCATAATTTTCTACTAACATTGCAGCATCCAGTTTATCTTTAGGGAATACCCCTGTTTCTTGAGTACCGAACTCTGCAAGAACTTCATGTACATAACCTTCAGCTGTTAATTGTGCTCTAAGCTCTGCTTCCATTTGTGGTCCCCAACCTGGGTTATGAGTAGATGGATGATAATGTTGTGAATATCCTAATTGTGGTTCAGTACACATTCTATAGAAGTGACTACGCTTACCAAGTGGCGTAGAAGAAACTGTTATTCCGATTTCAGCTCTTTCGATAGCGATAGCTGCAATAACTTCAAAACAGTACTCACTCATAAAGTCAATCTCATCAATGAAAATCCAGTCAGCTCTTTGTCCTCTAATAGATGCTGCATCATCACCTGCAGTAAATCCAAGAATCATTGAACCATTCTTAAATTCTATACAGTATGGATTTTTAGTTGATCTTACTACTTCGCTCTTTATTAATGGAGACTCTTTGATTAACTCATTAAGTCTAGTAAACATATTTCTAATTTGGTTTTCAAATGGAGCTGCCATAAGTATTCTAAAGTTTCTATGAGTAAATGCCATATGTAACATTTCAACAACCATTGTTTCAGTCTTACCTATACGTCTTCCACAACGGTAAACTTTCTTAACACTTCTATCTCTAAGCATTTCTACTTGATACCATCTAGCAGTCCAAGGTTCTATTCTCTTTGTTGACGGATTGAAAGTTCTTAAATATGCCTGTGCCCATTTAACTGGGTCTTTAGCAATCTCTAAAAACTTCTTCCTTTCAACAGGAGATAAATTTTTTAAAATTGCCATGTTAATTCCGCTCCTTATTTTATAGAGCAGTAATATGTACACTGGCAAAGCACAAGAAGTTAGCTATTAATATTTAATACAAATAAACTCTTCCTTTGGAACTAAACTTGTATTATATTCATCAGATACTTTAGACATTGCATCAGATAGCTTATCCTGTAATTCATCTAAGAATTCTTCTATATAATCAGCAGTTATATCAGTATCTGATTCTAAGTTTGCATCAAACTTTACTCTAACTCTAAAGTTACTTCTTATCTTTTTAGAGAATTTAACTACGTTGTTACCATACACTTTATCAAAAGCTATAATAGGTTCACCTAATTGGTCTAACATTGCATTCTCTACATCAGTAAAGCAAGATGTTGATAATTCTAAAGTAACTACTTTATTTTTAGTAGATCTACTTACTTTTAATTTCATAGTATATCAACTCCTTATTTATCTAGTGAAAAGTGAACTGGTTGTAAAATCTCTTGCTCGAAATCAGTTTGTTTCTTTTTCCATGCAGTTATAGCTTGTTCAATTCTATCTAAAATAACTTCTTCAAATATCTTGCATTTGTGTTCAGCTACTTTTAAACTTGGAACTACAACTTTTAAAAATTCTCTTGAAGGTTCTTTTGTTGCATCACATGTGAATGGCATTTCAACATTCATTTGTAATTTAACTTTTTGACTTGGTAGAGAGAATTTTATATTATCATATTCAGCTTCTCTAGTTCTACATTTAGATGTAATAGGTGTTATCTCTAATGCCCCATCTGATCCTTTTACTATTTTTGCTTCAAATATTCCACCAACTTCTACTTCTACGCATCCGAAGTCATCTTCTAGTTGTTCTTCTTTTAAGATACAATCTTGATCGTCTTCTTCAACTCTCACTATTTTAGTAGAAAAAATGTTATTCTTTAATTTTCTTTGTTTTTCAAATTTCATATTAAGCACCTTCTTTTATAGATTTTTAACTATCTCTTGTGCTCTGCCTAATATACACATTACGCTCTATCTTACTCTTTATTCATTTTCAATTTATATATTTATAGGTTGTCCATTTATAAAATCTTCTTGATTTAACATTATAACTTGTGTATCGTCTTTATGAAGAGTGCAATATATTGCACTCTCAAGTTCATCTTTTGAAAAATACCTTTTTTCGTCTACTATTAAACAATCTACATCTGCTCCTCTAAAGTGCTCAATATTACGACCTGTTATGTCTATACGACTTCCATTCAAGAATTCTATTGCGTTAGGATTTCTTGTTGTTCTAAAAACATGTCTATTAAGAACACTATTTGATAATATATTTATCATTTCATCTGTTCTAATTCTAGAAGTTATCCTATTGTAAGAAACAAAAAAGACTCTTGACCCTTGATTATTAATAGCGTATTCTATAGCTTTTATCATAGCTGCAGTAGAACAACCTTCTCTTCTTTCAAATGTTGTTTCTATTATTTTATTTTTAGATTCTATTACTTCTAATTGTTTATCTGTTGGAATAATTCCATATGCTTCTCTATAATATTGAAGACATTTCTCTCTTTCCATTTTTGCCATTATTATTGGTTTAGACTCAACTAACTTAATTAATACATTCATTTATTAATATCCCCCTTGCCCATATAACTGTTGATTGCTTTGTTGTCCTCTACTATTTGACATTGATAAAACTAATCCTCCACCTACACCTGCAGCAGCAGCTTTATAAACCCAATTATCAGCTTTAGGGTCTTTTTTCTTTTTTGCAGATGAATTGCCTGTAGCTGCAGAGTTTTTTGCATCAAATTCTTTTAATTGTTTTTGCCTATATTCTAACTTCAATGCACCTTTATCATATACTTGTTTTTCCCTTAATGGTTGCATTTTTTCTTTCAGATTTTCAGCACTTTTTCTTGCTGAAGCCTCCATATCTAATTGCCTTTGATGTTTTAATTGTAGATTTTCAGCACTTCTTCTTGCTGCACTTTCTACATTATTTTGTCTAATTGCTTTTCGCTCTACTGCTCTTGCTTCCTTAGAATTGAAAACTTTTGTAAGTTCACTTTCTCTTTTTTTATATTTTCGTCCTGTGTCTGAAAGTTTTCTAGCTTCATACTCTAAGCCAACAGCTTTATTAATAGATTTATTTATGTTTTTTTCTGTGGCTTTCATAGCTTGAGTTGCTGTAGCTCTATTTGCAATTTCTTTTTGAGCTATTTTTTTTATATGCAAATCATCTGCATTTTTTATTATGTTGGTAAGCCTTTTACTTAATGCCATATTATAACCTCCTTTCTTAGCTATTAATTATCTTAGATATTGTGCTTCATTTCCCATAAGAGTTTGTTGTAAGTTATATCTACTTGCTTGAGCCATTTGCATTCCTGCTTGTCTCATAGTCATAGCTTGACGATAATCTTTAAATGTTGCATTTTGGAATGGAACTTGTCTTGAAGTTTTATTCATACTCCTTTGCATTTTAGCCATTCCTTCTAATCCTCCGACTACCATAGATGGAGCAGATTTAGCTAATTGATATGGAAGATACCAAGCACCCATAAGTTCTCCCAGAGCAAACTCAGTTCCTGCTGTAGCTAAAGAAGTTAGTTTTCCTCTACCTCTTTCTCTGGCATCTTTATAATCGCCATATGCTCCATATCCTGCCATACCATGTTGAAACACAGCATTTGCAATGCTTAATTTACTTGACATAATTATTCCTCCTATCTATTGTTATACATAGCGAATACTAAATCCCCTGTAGCTCCTCCATTATTTGAGTATGAAGAACTACTTGATTGATTATGAGGAATTATAGGAGTTGATGTACGCATCATACCATCATTAGTTCCCATTCTTCCTTGTACAAATTTATTGGCAGCTCGACCTACTCCTTCATATAAAGCTCCACCAACTATCAATCCTTTACCTAAGTTAGTAAATTTTATATCTCCCATATTAGAGAAACTTATAGGAGTATCTGGAACTTTTACAGAAGCTCTACCTAATCCATAGGCTAGTCCACCAACAGCCGCACCTGCACCAACTATTCCTGCACCTAATCCTGTGCCTACTGCAGCTGCTCCTGGTATTGCACTTAATGCTGCCGCACCTAACATTGCTGACCCTGCTACTTTACTTGGTTGTGCTAGGTCTTCTATATCTCCTATCATGTATCCTGCTGCACCTGCTGCACCAATAGTTGCTACTGTTTTAAGAGGATTTTTCATTGCATTACTGATTGCACTAGAACCATATCCTACAATACCTTTACCAAAAGTATTAGCTCCAGCACTTGCTGCTTTTCCTGCACCTTTAGCTAAACCTAATCCTGCCTTACCTAATCCAGATAAAATTCCCATAAATTATTCCTCCTAAATAAATGGAACACCTGCTATATTTGTATTACCATTTCTATCTTTATATAGTCCTCCACCACTAGCTACTCTGGCAGCTGCAGAGACACCTATGTAAGACCCTGCTATTTTTCCATAGTTAAGATTAGCTTTTGTTGAATTTCTAACAAGCTTGTCTCCTTGTTTAGTAAACAAGTCATCAGCATTAGTAGCAAATGTTTTTAATGCAGCTTCTTTTATGCCCATTCTTTCTTTTCCTAAAACCTTACCTGCCATTTCGAATCCACCGCCAGCATTCTTTGCGATCTTATTAATTGTTGGATCTTTTAATGTTAATTTTGCCCCAGCTACAATACTATCCATAAAGTTTGTTGCTTTTGCCATATTTAATCAACTCCTTTATACATCAATATATTCTTCTGGTCTTTCTTCAACTACGAAATCAGTAGCAAACATGTCTGCCATTGCCTTAGTAATTGAATCATCTCCAGAACCTTCCTTATCTTTATTATCCCTTCTTGTTGCCATCATCAATTGATATATTTCATTTCGTTTCTTTTGTATTCTTTCATAAGCTTCCCAATGCTTACTTACTTCTGGTCTATAAAATTCTTCTCCATTTTCAGATACACCTGCAACTACATCAGTAACTAATACCCCTTCTTTAGTTATTAATGCTTTACATCTTTCAAGCATAATATCATGATTAATAAGTTCTGCCACAAGATTTTTATCTGTAAAACTAGCATTATCTAGATTAAAGTCTTTTTCATATCCAGCAAATCTTATTTCTATTTGTGCAGTTTCAACTGGACAAGGTTCTCCAATAGGTGCTAAGTTATAAGGTAATAAACTACAACTATCACTATAAGGACAACTTTCAGCTTTACACATTAATGGTATTCTTGCATACATACCTGTCTTTGTAGCTAACATTGACATAGCAGCTCTCTTAGCTTCTATGCCTACATTACTATATCCCCAAGTATTAGATAAGTTTCTTTCAAAGTTTTCTCTATTAATTACTGCTTCACATTGAGTAGAATCAACTGCAACATCAGAAACAAATTCGTTATTGTTCGCTGTCATCTTCATCATCCTCCTCTTCTTTTATATACATATCTTTATATTGTTCACCTATTCCACCTAATATTGGATGTTCATCTTTATACATCTCTGATTCTATTTGTTCGATTTCCTCATTATAAAGTATGTATCCTATGCCATCTTCTATAGTATCTTTTAGTATGAATTTTTCTGCCATAAAATTATAAACGATATTATAATCATCCGAACCAAAACCTTCTTGATATACTTGCACCCCAGAGACTTTAAACCTATTTGATTCTAAGCTTTTAATGTCTTCATAATATAAATGAGATGCAAATGTTCCTGTTATAATAAATCCATCTTTTGTTTCATTTAATGTTCTTGATACACTAAGTCTTCCCTTTGAAACAATCCTGTTATTAATAATAATATTTGCCATAATATCTCCTCCTTATTTATTTCATATATTTCAATAGTATTATTACTAAACAAAATCTGTATAATAACAAAAAAGTAGAGACTTTATATCTCTACTTTCTTCATTGAGTTTAATTAGTTTGGATTATACATATCCACTTTAAGTGTTTTGATAATTTCTTCTTCTGCATTAAGAATGTTAATTTTATGTCTTACACGACCAATCTTAACAGCAGTTGGGAAGTTTTTCTTTAAGTCTTCAACTTCAACTGCTTCAGCTTTTTCAAAATTAAAATCACATAATATAGAATATAAATCCTCAATGCGATCTAATTCTTGAATTCCAAGTGTAGGATCTAAGTTTCCCATATGTGAAAAGCTTGTACCTTCTGGAGCTGTATTAAAAGAAGGATTACTGTTTCCTAACATTTTACCTTCTTTATCTACAGCAAAAAATGTAGAAGTTATATTTTGCCACTTAACTGATCCTTTTGGAACATTAACTACTCTCATAGCTTTAACAGCTTTACCTGGTTCTAAATTGATTTTAGCAACTGCATCAGAAACTTCAATTTCTTTAACTACTTCATCTTTACTAGATGGATTTGCATAATGAAGCTTTACTTCTAAGTCACTTATCTTCTTAGTCATGTTTATAACATCATCAGTTACAATATCAATTTGTTCTTCTAGTTTGTTCATTCTTTCTGCAGTAATTTGAGTTTCTTTATCAACCCACTCTGTTTTAATGTAATCTTGTGCCATATTACACTCCTCCTAATTTTAAAGATTATTTATTTTATTACCATGATTTTTCCTTCTTTAACAATGAATTTTCCAAGAAAAATATTACATTTCTATATTATTGAATATATGTAAAATTTTGGAGAATGCCAGTAATTTACAACAGTTAAAACATCAGCATAAAAAAGAGAAGTGTGCGTTAGCACACTCCCCGACATATACTACTTTTTATACTTCTTCTGGAGTTAGTTCATTCATTACTTCGTTTAAAGTTTTAGGAATAACTTCTCCAGCTTTAACTAGCTTCTTATATAACCATTCTACTCCCTTAGTAGTGAAGAAAGCTTTTGTTTCATTTATCTTTTTAGTTCCTACTACAGTTTTAACTTTCTTACCTGTTTTCTTATCTAGAACCATTTCGTACTTAGGTACTTCGTATGATGTAACTCTATGAACAATATATCCAGAGTTAATATATCTTTGATAAGCTTCATAGGTTTCACCTATGATTATCATATTCCATCTTAACCATTTGTATAACTTATTTCTTCCTAGATTTTTTATAGCAAGACATTTTGCTATCTCGTTGACAGAGTAAATATTATCTTGATTTACGAAGTCGTTATATAAATCAATCTTAGGAGCTTGAGCTACAAGTAGCTCTTGCTTCTTGTTGTTATCAGCTATTAATCTTTCTTTTTCCTCTTCCGCCTCAACTAATGCTAATAATGCTTCTTTATAAGTAGTTGGTAAATTGAATTGCTTCATAGCAATTTCTTTTTCCATCTCTTCAAATCTAGTTACATAAGCTGCAGTAAATAATATACCTTTCTCACCAGTCATCTTATTAGCTACCATGTCACAACCTTTTCTTGTTAATTCATAACAAGGTTGCACCTTGTTTTGTGAGTTAACATAAGTAGATTCAATGAAGAAATTAGGAGTCGCCAAATTTGGAGAGTCCTCTAAAACCTTAACATACTTTCTAATATCTCTAAGTACTTTGTCATGATCCTTTCCAGTCATTTCTGCTACTTCTCTTGAGTTAATTGTTCTTGGAGCTTGTCCAACTTCTGATTTTACTAATTCTGTTTTGTTCATTTTAAATTCCCCCTATTTGTTTATATTTACGACTACAGATCTTCTGAATTCTATTTGATTTGATAAATACAAATCTATAAAAGTTTCAAAAGCTTCGTTGTAATCAATTCTATCTGTTTTACATTTTTCTTTAAAGGCCGCTAACTTGTTAACCTCTATACTAGTGCTAAATGGCTTTCTTTCCATAATTACCACTCCTTTCACTTTACAAGAATATTTTAACATATCATTATATAGCTTGTCTATACCATATTGCATATTTATTACATATTGTTCAGATAAAGGTCTTATATATATCAAAAATTTTGAAAAAATATATTTTGAGAAAATGTAAAAATGGAAAAGTTTTCCTATATGGGAAATAAAAAATTGAAAAAATTGCTGGAGGTAATAGTTATATATATATGTTGTTATTATTGTAATTATTAGCCCCTGGGGGTTCATTTGTATGAAGTATTAAATATAAAACTAAAGAATGAAAGAGGTAAACAAAGATGAAATTAAACGCAAGAAGAATTGAAAGAATAACAGAAAGAATAATTGATATGTTAGGCATTAATGGATATGTAAACAACATAGAGTTTAGAACAGAAAGATCTAACATGTATGGTTATATGCAAAAGGCTTATGGTGGATATGATGTAGTTATTTATATCAATGAATGTAAGGATGAAAAGGAAGTTATTCATACTATAGCTCATGAACTAAGACATGTGTGGCAATGTGTTAGAGGGTTCAAGATAGAAGGTAAGTATGGACTATATAGACAAACATATAGCAGTAACATATTTGAAATAGATGCTAATAAGTTTGGTAACATAATAGCATATGGTAAAAGATATAAGACTAATGAACAAGGTCTATACATAAACGATTTACATATAATTAAGTATGCAATGCATACAGTAATAGCTAAAGCAATAGCTTAGTACATATAGTATAGTTAATGCCTATATATGCAGTGGTGTATATGTAGGCATTGTAGTGTACTATAGATACACACATAGCTGGAGAGCATGGTACTCATGGAGGTATTATTATGAGCAATGCATTTATGGAAGTAGTAAGATTCACACAAGGATTAACTAAGGAGGATGTATTAATGAAGGAATTAAGAACAGTAGAAAAAGAGGTAAGAAAAGAAATGAAGGATAATGGAGAGTTCTCTATGATAGCTAAGTTCTATAACACTATGACTATAGAGGATGTACATGGCACAGTAGAGCACATTGATGCAGAAGTAGTAGGTGTAGTAGATAGAGATATAGAGTTTACTGATAAGGAAGATTTAGTAGAACTACCTTATTGGTGTGGTACATCTTGTACTAGTGGTATAAGATACACTGAATCTATAGAATCACCATTTGTTCAAAGAATGTACTAATATAGTGCATTCTTTTATTTTATTTAAATTTAGGAGGAATTAAATATGTTTAATATTGTTAATGTAAATGTGGAAAAAGTTAAAGAATCAGAGGTATCAATGATACCAGCACCAGTAATTGAATTTTTTAATAGATACTATGGAGTAGATGTGTCTAATGTAAAGATAGTATATGAAGATATGGATATGGAATTAGGTTATTATAATACAGGTATACGCAATACTATTCATATATCTAATGATGTAAAAGGGAAAGGGATAAAAGAAGAAATGGTTATGGTTCATGAAATTAATCATTTACTTCAAAATGAAAACAATATAGGTTTATCTTTAAATAAAGATGTTATGATTAAAAAGTTTCCTTATTTAGAACTAGTAGATGAGTTTGACATGATCTATGTAAGAGATATTGATAACCTTCAATATGATGAAGAATTTAATGAACCATTTACTAAAGAAGAATTTGAAATGAAAGATCTTTATATGGAAGAGAATTATTGGGATATGCATACAGAAATAGACAGTAGATTAGCAGAAGTTTTATATATATATGATCAAACAGGTATAGAAGGTATGTTATTAGTTGTAGGACATGCATTCACATGTGGCTTAACTCAAAACTTATTAGAAAGATTATATTCTATGCCAAATAGCATGGCTAAAACAGTAATGATTGATAAATATAACAGAATGAAAAAAGAACAAGAAGAAATGATTAAACAAGAATATGAAAAATTCGAAGAAGAGTTAGATGATTTCGTAGAAGAATTACTTGCATTGTAAGTTGTTGTTACTCTCATATTAGCATTGCCTGTATGAGAGTAAAATAGAGCTTATAATCTAAGCTACTAATATTTATATTATAAGGAGGGTTCATTATGAACTTATTAAACAAATTATTTGTAGGAAAGAAAGCTGAAAAGAAAGGAGAAGATTTAAAGAGAAGATTAAATTCTTGCATCAAAAAGGAAGATAGAACAGTAGAAAGAATAGATCATGTTAATCCACAAGAGTATATTGAATATCTTGTAAAATTAAAAGCTAATCCAGAAGAATATGATTTTGAAGCTTACAATGAAGAAATGGATGTGTATGAAAAAGCAATGTCTGAAATTAAATTCGTAGAAACTACTATGAAGTTAAAAGATTCATTAATGCGTAAGTAATATTAATATGACTCACTCATATTTGGGTGAGTCTTTATTTATATCATACAGCACATATTAGTGTGTGTTGTAAATATAAATAAAGGGAGGAGACGATTATGACAAAAGCATTAGTAATCGTAGTTGCATCATTTGTTGCAACAGCTGCTGAAATAGCAGTAGTTAATTATCTTGAAAAGAAGGAGGTGTTATTTAAAAAGAAGATGTTAAACAAAAGATTAAAAGATGTAGTTTATGGTGGAATAGATGAAGATTATATTCCTGAAGACAATGATATTGTAGAAATATTATATAACTACAGAAAGATGTCAGAAGAATATAGAACAAAAGTATCTATAGAGGAATTTGTTCTAAACTATAAATAAAAGGGAGATGGGTAAATGCATTATGGTGATTTCATCAATACTAAAGATAAAATAAAGCACTTATTAGCAAGTTGTATAGAACAGAATATATATGGATTAGGACTAATAGAGTGTATTAAAGAATTTGGTGAAGACATAACACATGAGGCAGTTAGGGAATTTAAAGCAGAAAGAGAATACTTAGAAAAACAATCAAAGTTTCAAGAAGAATTAAATAAGAAACTAAATATTGATTACAATAAATATAATTTAATGAAATAAGGAGAGGTAGTAATGGTTAAGAACAGATTAATGAATAAGGTATTAAAGAAAATGGGATATGTAAGAAAGGAGGTTGTTGTAAATAAACTTAAAGAAAATAAGAGAGATTTGATATCTTTAGAAGAACAAATATTTGAATTAAAGTGTGAAAGACAAAATCTTTTAATGGAAGTTGAATACAGAAGAGCAGAGAACAAACAGTTAGCTGCAGCATTAGAAGATGAAAGAATTGCTAGATTAGCTTCCGAAAGATCATTAGCTATTGCCAAAGAAGCAATGAGACATGATAAAGCTATTAAGAAAGTATTTGGAGGTGACAAGTAATGTTAGCTCTTTATACTTTACTAGCAATTATTGCAATAGTTGTTATATATGAAATCGTAGCTAATGATGATGAAGATAATTTACTAGATATAGAGATGTCTAATACAGAATATGAAAAGAGATTCATATATGCTGTTAGCAGAATAGACAGAGGAAATATCAATTGGACTATTGAAGCTTTAAGAGAGATAAAAGGTGATAGTAAATATTACTGTTCTAATCCTAAAGCTATTGCTATTCTAAACAAATTAGAATCAGCAGTTAAAACTAATAATGTTAAAGTTATAGAATTTATAAAGAATTGTTATTTATATAATTAATGTATTTGAAGGAGTGTATGGAAATGGAAAAATTAAATTTATTATTAAACATGGTGATTATTGCTTATATATTAGTAAAGGAATTTGGTAACATTACTAAATCAATTAAGAAGACTTCTAAGAATATTAAGAAGTATATTACAGCTGTTAAGAAACAATTAATTATCAGATCTATTAAAAAGGAACAAGAAGAAGAATATGATGAAGAGTTTGCTCAAAGATGCTATGCTGTTGCTAGAGGTGAAATATGCTTTGATAAACATTCTTTTATGAATGATATTGCTGAAGATACTGTTGTTGATTGTAATGGATTAAGTGAAGAGGATGCTGAAAGTCCAGACTTCTTATTAGCTACTTGTATTGCTGTTGGTGAGGATGGACATGAGGAAGTTATTGACTTTGATTTAAGAGGAGATAGTGCTGCACCATTAGATTTCTCTATGTTTGGTGGTAATAGAGAACAACATTATGATGTAGACATTGTTAAGTCTTTAGCTGGTGAAAAGAGAAGTACTGCATCTTATTATGCATTTGAAGAAACTGCATTTAATCTAAGAAAACAAGGTAAAGTATTTGACGATTATGTATTAGTTGCTAAAGTTACATTAGGTCAAATAAAAGCCGCACTTAATGGACAACCTGTTGTATTTGATGATGATATCTTTGATGAAAGAGAAAAGGATTCATTAATTGAAGCAGATGCAGTTATAATAGATGTAGAAGAAGTGGATTATAAAGAAGTTGAAACAACTGAAGATGAATCTAAATATTTAATAGAAAGTGCTGCAGTAACAACAGAAGAAACAAAAGATGATATCACTTTAATATTAGAAGAAATAGAAGCAGGTGTTTTAGATAAAGAGTTCTTGCAAACTATGTTAAATCTTCATTTAAATAATGTAGAAAAAGTATTCTATGCATAAGGAGATGTAATGTAATGGCTAAAGAATTAAGAAATAAAAAAGACAATGTAATTGATTTGTCTAAAGATGATAGAGCTATATTAATCAGAGCTATTAATAGTGGCATTGGTAATACAGAATTATATAAGATGATGTTAGAATTACATTTAAAAGGAGGAAACAAATAATGTTTGGAAAAAAGAAAATTAAAGAATTAGAAAATAAAGTATCACAAATGGAATTAACTACAGCAGAATTAATGGAATATGTACAATCATTAGAATTAGAATTAGCTAGAAAAGATAAGAAGATAGCTATGATGGAAAAGATGATGAAATTAGATCAAGTTAGAAGAGGTGCAAGATAATGGAGATATTAATATTTATAGCAATGGCATCAGCAATATTATATTTAATGTATGATAACAGAAAGCTAGAGAAATTAAATAAGATAGCAGTTAGAGCAGCAGTTAAAGAGCAAATGAAAAGAAAGAATTTAGAAATGCTTGTATATGGAAGAGAATTAGATGATAATAACATCTTTGATGATGAAGCTTTATATGAAGACTAAGATATAATGAACTAATTTATATCAAGGTCTTTTTTTATGGGTGTGGCTACTAAACGGGATTGTTTATAGTAGAGTAGCGATAAGGGAGGGCTATTATAAACAGAGAGGCGTTAACTATGTTCTTTCTTGCTTCTGGGGAGAGGCGGGAAAGGTTGTGTCACATGGTTAACTTTATTGAGAATACTACAGAGAATCGAAGGATCAATACATTACGAAAAAACGATATTTATATCGTCAATTTTACTAGAGAAGGAATGAATAACAAAGGTATGAAAACAACAAAAGTATTAAGATTAACAAAAGTAAATTTTCACTGTCTATCAGAAAGGACGGTGATAAACATTTAAACATATGGAAAGGAGGTGATGCCAACACTGTTGCTATATTACTAATTGCAGTTACAACTATAATGGGGTGGATGGTTACTACTCTTATGTAGTAGAACTATTGCCTAGACTTATGCAGGGCAAGTGCCATGTAAAATTTTTTAATCAAAAAAGTATATAAATAAAATGAAAGAAAAGAAAGAGGTAAACAATTATGATGAATTATAACGAATTAACAGTAGTAGTATTAAAGGAGCAAGCTAAGGCTTTAGGAATTAAAGGAGCTTATAAGATGAAGAAAGCAGAATTAATAGAAGCATTAAATAACGTTGAATTAAAAGGAGAAGAAACAATGGAAAACAATACAGTATTAAACAATGAAGTAGAAGTAGAAATGAATGGAGTGGTAGAAATGAACAAAGGATTAGTAAACGGAGTAGAATTAAATAATAAGGAAGTGGTAAACATGAATAACGTAGATTTTGCTAAATTAAACAATATGGAAGTTGCTGAAAGACAAGCGATATTATTAAAAGTTGCTGCGAATGCCAAATTACAAAATAGATTAGGATTCAATATTATCAAGAAAGAAGCTAAAGCTATTAAGACAGTTAGTATGATAAGAGTTGAATTTGGAGTTAAATGGGAAACAATTGGAGATGTTAAAGCACCTAGAGTATACAATGATGTATTTGTACAACCAGCTCAAGAATCATCTTTAGTAAGAGCTTGTGAAATTAAGACTGGTAAATTAGCTGATAAAATAATGGTTGCTGATGGTTTATATGTTGATGAAATCATTACTGTTTCATTTGCACAATCACTATTAGGAAAAAGCAAAGCTGTTAAGAAATTATTCAATCAAGTAATGGACATGCTATTTGCTAATCCTAATGTTCCTTTTGCTATTGCTAAGAAGAGCTTAATGTTAAAATTCAATACTACTACAGGTGTTGTTGCTAAGGTTAATACAATTGGTTCTTTAGCTGATGATGAAGTTGTAGTTGAATATGAATTCATGGGAATTACTCCATCTGGATTAAGATCTGCTTCTGTTATCTGTGCTGCTACTAAAAGACACTCAAATGCTGGAACTGTTAATGTTGATAGAAGAATTGCTTTACTTGAAGAAGCTATGGATGGTGCATTCTCTTGCAACTTCTTAGATGAAAATGGTGCATTCAAAACATTAACTAACTTAGAAAAGCTATTCAAAGACTCTACTAGAATAACTCAATGTGCTCCAGGTTCTCAAGAAATAATGGACATGGAAAACTATGTTGTTGCTGATAATATCGCTAAGAATGCTAAATTCAATGGTGTTGCTGCTACTTCTGTTACTGATGGTAATGTTAGAATCTCTACTGAAGCTTTAATGGATAAGTATTTCAGAGCTAATGGTATTCCTGCATCATTCTCTCAAGTTAATGGTGGATGTGCTCAATACAGAGGTGCTTCATTAAAATGCTCTGGTACTGCTACTAAGAGAAGAGATGTTGCTATGTTAGCTAAGATGGCTATTGCTTATGAAGAAGTTGTTGTTGATGAAAAGACTGGAGAAGAAAAGATTTTAACTAATGTTGCATTTATAGTTGTTGATGGTGTTAGATATACGAGAGATGAATTCTTAGCTTTATCTGTAGAAGATAGAAATGAATTCTTCAATAAAATTGAAATGTTAGGTGATATGAACGCATTCAAATTAGATATGTTCAACCCAGTATTCAAACTAGTTAAATTAAAAGAAGCTTATGCATCTCAATCAGAATCAAACATGGTTGTTAATATGGCTATGTTACAAGTTGCTCCAGAAGAAGCTAAGGAATTCTTAATGACAAGAACTAAAGAACAATTATGCGAAAGATTTGCTAAGTTAGGTGTTAAATTCACTATCAATGAAAGTGGTATGCCTGTACCTCAATCATTCAGCTTAGAAAACATGGACTCTTTAAACAATGCTGCTCAATTCATTGATTATATCTTCAACTGTGATAGAGCTACTATTGCTAAGATGTTCCCAGGTGTGTTAAGAAGTATTGTTGCTAATGAAGTTAAAGGTATTAGAAGAATTGTTAACGAATTAAAAGTTGACTTAAACTCTAAATATGCTGTTGTTCAATCTGATATGGCTGCTTTATTTGGACAAACTATTTTAGCTGAAGATGAATGCTTCTACAAAGATTTCGATGTTAAAGAAGTATCTGCAGTAAGACATCCAATCTCTTCTATATTTGCTGTTACTACATTCAAAGTTGTTTCTTTAGAAGAAGTATTAAACAGAATAGATAGATTACCTGTTGGTGCTGATACTAAGAATGCTATTGCTGATTTCTATATCTTTGCTAAAGGATATGTTGTATTACCTGCTTCTGAATACTTAATGGAAAAGCATGATGGTATGGACTGGGATATTGATGCTATGCAATTTATCTTAGATGAAGAAGCTGTTAATATCTTAAAGAGAATACCTAACATTGGTTCTCAAATCTCTAAAGCAAATGATTGGATGAGAAAGACTACTTTAAATGCAGAAGATCACATTAAAGCTGGAAACTTCACTAGACCAGAATTTGAAAAGACTGCTCCAGTTAAGAAAGCTGCTAATGATATGTCTGATGCATTCAACAATGCAAAGAATGTTTCTAACTATAACTATGACTTCTCTAATGTTGGTAAATATGTTGCTAGAGCTTTCTTCTCTTTAGATGTTGCTAACGTTGGTGAAATTGCTACTGCTTTCTATAACAATGTTTGTATTCTTTCTGCTTTAATCTCTAACCACACTGATGAAGTTATAAAAGCTGCTATAGTAAAAGAATTCAATGAATACTACAAATGCTCTGGTAAAGTTCAATACAAATCAGTTATTGTAAAGAACACAGAAAATGGTAAGATTACTTATGACTCAAACAAAATGGATTGTTGTGAAGCTATATTTAGATTTGCTGAATCTACAGGAACTATTGAAGAACTATGCGAATTCTTAATGGATTGTATATACTTAAATAGATTCTTAGCTGAAACTTCAATTGATGCTGCTAAGAACAGATTCTTTGTAATGAATATGTTTAATCATGCTTCATTTGTAAGAGCTCATGGTTCAGATAAGAACATGAACATTATTGTTACTACTGACAAAGAAAAAGCTAACTCTATATATGCTGAAAGATTCTCTACACTTGGATTACATGCTACAGATATGAACTCTAACAACTTCTTCAATATTGAAATGCTTACTACTGAAACTAAAGGTGTTGCTTTAGAAGAATTAGAAGCTGCAAGAGAAGAAGCTAAGGCTCAAGCATTTGCTAGAGGAGTTAAAGCTCAACCTGTTGCTTTAGCAGTTGTTGATTCACTTGCTTCTATCAGAAATGAATTAACTACATTCGCTAATGATTTAATAGTATTATATACTAAGTTAGCTGAAAATGAAGTTGCTTCTTTAGAAGGTGCTGCTATAAGAGAATATGTTATCAAGTCTGCTGAACAAGTAGAAAACGTTGCTGAAATTAATGCTTGTTTATATGCTGTTAATAATGCATACGCTACTATTACTACTTGCAGTAGAGAAGTTGATACATTTGAAGACAAAGCTGCTAAAGACTATATGAATACTGTTGCTGTACAAGCTTGTAGAAATATGGCTACTTTAGGTTTAGCTGGTGCTGATGCATATACTATAGGTCTTTGTGTTGCTGCTATTATGTGTAATGAAAAAGGTGATGCTACAATTAATCCTGCTTTAATCAAAGTATTTGAAAAAGAATTAGTTGCATTCTTATCTGCTACTGGTATTAAAAACATAGGACAAATTGGTGAATCATTAATGTATGCTAAGAATAACGGTAGATTAGTTAAATTAGCTGATTATGTTGGAACAGAAGTTGTTATCGAAAATGGTAAAGCTTACTTAGAAGATGGAACTGTTATAGTTGCTCAAGATAAGAAAGCTAACATTGAAGGTACAATATCTGAAACTGAATATGGCTTTGCTGTAGTAGGTGAAAGAAAATACACTGAAGATAACTTATCAGTTGGTGCTTACTTCAAGTTTGATACTAGAAGAGTTGAGATAAATGGAATGACTAACTGCAAAGGTAAGTTCATACCAGTAAGTTACGAATTCCACGCTAACTATAAAGTTAATAACAAACCTTACTTCAATGTTGTTGTTGCTTATAATGCTGAAGGTCAATACAAGATTGTTGGTAGCATGTCTACTAATTCTAATATTGTTACAGCTTTAGAAGGATTAACTTTAACTAATGATAACTTCAAAGTATTCACTAATGCTAATGGAAAATCTGTATTCTTCTTAGGTGGAGCTGAGTGTGAAGCTATAGCTTCTGCTATGAATGCTGATTCTGAATTCGAAGGAGAATTATTTGCTCCAGCTGATTTCGATATGGAATTATCTATTCCACAAGATGCTGCTGTTGAATCAAATGAATTCTACTTTGATGAAGACTTTAGCTTTGATGGTGAATTTGGTTTACCACAATAATATACTAATACTATAACTATGAGGACATGCTTATGTGTGTCCTCTTTATTTTTTATATTGAAAGGATGATTGAAAATGTTAGAAATGAATTATTACGTAATAGAAAAGGAATTATTAAATTTAAATGAGGTAGCTGTTAGAGATTTATTAATTACAGGTCCTAAAGGCAGCATCCATATAGATACAAGAAATAGCACAATGATACCAGACACATATGAAGCTGTAGAAAACAATAATTTAGGTTTGAATTTAAATGCTATGTTTGAAACAAAAATACAACAAATAGATTCTAATTTCTATGAATTAATAATTAATAATAAAATGGAGGAATGTAAAATGATGAATCATGAAACTGTAAAACAATTAATTAAAATGGGAGAACTTAAAGCTATATTAAATAATATAGATGCTAATGGTAAAATCAAAAACAATTGTATTGTTCTAGCTAAGAATGATTGTGTATTACTAAGAACTAATGGTGCTGTTATATATGGATTATACGATGCTACTAAGCAAGGTAACTTTGGTCGTAGAAACAAAAATCTAATTGGATTTACTCATGATATGATTCAAGAGAATCCTTATGTTAATACTACTGATTATGTTACTTATAAGCCACTTGTATTAAAAGCTTATAGAGATATATTTGATGACAAAGCTAAACAAAAGCTTAAAGCTGTTAGATACATTATTGCAAATCATCAATGGTACAGAGATCAACTTAATAAAGTGGATCAGAAGCAAAAAGAAGTAATTCAAGAGAAAATTATTACTGAACAATCTGCTGTAATTGAAGGTCTTCAATATGCTGAAGATGATAATGGAAATGCAACTGTATCAGATAAAGTTATAGAAAGTAAAAAGAAAGAAGAGGTAAAAGAAATGAATAAAGAATTAAATGTAATGGGATTAGCACACAAGATTAGAAGAGAATTAGGATTAGAAGGTGACTATAGAGCACAAATGAAAATGGCTATGAGTTATGCATGGGCTATTAAGAAAGGCACTAAAACTATTGAAGATATATTAGGGACTACAGAAGCTACAGCTCCTACATATAATGTAGCTAATACAACTGTAGAACAAGAAGCTGCTGTTACTACTGAACATGATGGTGTTGAATATACACTTGAGATAGTTGAAGTTAGTAAAGGATCATTTAAGATGGCATTAACTCAATTATCTAGTGGAGCTGTTAAATATACTAAGAATGTTATTACTGCACCAAGCTTATCTGTTGCTTATTTAAATCTTGCAAACAATATAGAAAAGATTGTTCCAGGATTACCTGCTAATACTAAGATAACTGCATTACCTCTTACTATAACTGCTTGTAGAACTAGACAAGGATTAAAAGATATATGTAAGAGCAAGAACTTTACTTATGAAACATTTAAAGTAAAGAATGCATTTGAGGGATTAGTTGCCCCTTCGGGGGATGCTGTTTAGTATCTCCTTCGGTTGTTAGTACTATAATTAATGTTGCTTCTATAACAAAACTAAGTCATGTCTCTGAATCTTATGTAGATTTTATGTCTACATACAAAACTGATGTCTAATACAAAATTAAATCAAGTCTTTGAATTTTATGAATAAAGTTACTATATAGGTGGTAGCTTTATTCTTTTTATTGTGTGGGAAACCATATAAAAGCTATGGCCCTACGGGCGACAGACAAAATAAAATCATAAGCAAAACTAAGTCATGTCGTTTAATTTTATGAAAGTGAGGTGAATCTCATGACTGAAAAAGATACTAAAAAAGTATGTTTACAATGTAGCAAACCAGTAATGCCTGGTGAAGAATATTGTGAAGAATGTATTATAGAAGACGCTAAAACTATGGGCGTTATAGAATAATATAGCAAAACTAAGTCATGTCTTTAAATCTTATGTAAATATTAGAGGTATTCAAGTAGTGAATCATATACATATAAGCTACATAAATACGAGTGCCTCAACAAAAAATAAATTAAATTATAATTATGAAGGAGGACATTATTATGTCAGTAAAAAGAGTATTTTTAGCAACAAAAAAGGATTTAACTATAGGAGCAATTTGTGATGTGCAAACAAAACAAGCGTCTAGCTTCAAAAATAGTTATACATCTGAACAAACAGGATTAGCAGGTAGTAGAGAGGTTGCATTAGCATCTATTATAGCTTTACTATCTACCTTTGATACAAAGGATTTAACAGCACCAGTTCAAGTATTCTGTGTTAGTTCAGTATCAGATATGATTACAAATCAAACTTATAAGTATTGGTTAATATCTGGTAAGAAAAATGACGGTACAGCTGTTAATGAAAAAGAGTTAAAGTTATGGAAAGAGTTCGATAAGATTATGTCTAAGAAAGGTTTATACTTTATCTTTAAGAACTTAAATGACGCTAACTTTAGAGGAACTCCAAAATTCAATCAAGCAGAAGTTAAGTACAATAAGTTCTATTATGATTGGGCTTGGAAGTCTATTCATGCAATATACCCACAAGGGCCTGCAGAACCAACATTTGATGAAATGACTGAACCTGCAGTATAGGTTTTTAGAGTATACAAAACTATGTCTAGTTCTTTGAATTATATGTAGGATTGTATATTCTATAAAGCTTATATTATTGGAGTAGTATACAGCTATTAACAAAAAAGATTAAGAAAGAAGAGGTAAACAATTATGAAGATTAATAAGTCAAGAAAGAGTACACACAGCATTATGGCACACGGAGGATTTGGAATGTTAAGTATAACTAGAAATGGTGTTACTATACATGTACCAGAAGAATGGATATTCAATGACGGAAGAGTTAAGAAGTATGCTGTAAAGAATATTGATAGAATGTTTAAGAAAGCTGAAGCTTTTAATTCTATAGATAAAGGAGATGTTGTGTAATGAAATATACATGTTCAGCTATAGTGAATGATAGGTATTGTGAGGATACTGTGGAGGCAGTATCTGATAGACAAGCCTGGTTTAAATTCGCACAAAAGTATGGATATAAGATGAGAAACTTTACAGTGATGGGCAAAACGCCTGTCGCTGTACAAAATACAAATGAACAATTAAGATTCGATATATAAATAATAAAATTTGAAAGGTGGAAATTAAAATGAAATTAGGATTTAAATTATCAAACGTTGAATTAGGAGAAGTTAAAATAGGAGGAGTTGAAGTTAACACTGAATTCTCTATTAGTGAAATGGTAGCTATGAGAAAAGAGGCTGAAGTTATGTTAGAGAAAATGCCTGTCTATTTAGAACAAGCTGCAAAAGTTTTTTTAACTTATGAAGATTTAGATAATCAAATAAGAGAGATAGACAGAGAAGAGGCCCTAGAATCTATGATTAAAGAAATAACTTACAATGCTAAATTAAGAGCTATTAAAGAGTTATTTGCACAAGGATAAATATAAATTATTAATAAATGGTCGGAGAGAAAATAAATTAGAAAGAAGGAATATTATTATGGTAGACATGAACACAATTTTATTAATCAAAGGAAAGAAATATACTATGGAGGCTTTCATGACTAAGTTTGCTATAACTGATGAAGCTAAGGCTATTCAATATGCAAATTTATTAGTTAAAAAAGGTAAGGCTTCTATATATAGTGCAACTTCTGATGAAGAGGAGTTAATATCTAAGTTAGATGAAGAACAAGCTTTCATAGATATGATGAATCAATTAGAAGCAGAAGAATATGCAAGTGTACAAGCTAAAAGAGAAGAATTAAAAGAAGATGTAGATTTAGTATCTATAGCATTATGTTTTAAAACTTCAGCAGAAGCATGTACAGCAGAAAACTGGATTACATCTTTAGGAATAGAAGACACAGAAATCTCTATGAAGAAAGGAGCTATTAAATTAATAGTAAGAAACATTACTCCACAAGAGTATACTAAGATAGCAACTAGATATCAATTAGAGAAAGCTATTAATACTACAGTAGATGCAACAGGTAAAGCATTAGTTGGTGCAACAGATGCAGTAAACTATGTAGCTACTAAAGTAGTTGCTCCTACAGCTAAAATTGCAGGAGAAGCTGGTATGAACTTAGGTAAAGGATTATTCCATACTGGTGTTAAAGTTGGTGCAGGATTAGTAAATGCTACTAGCAAAGCTGTTGCCGATACTAAAGTAGCTATGGCTACAGATACAGAACTATTAAAAGCTAAGAAAGAATTAGTAGATGCAAAAGATAGTGCTATTAGTTTCTTTAGAAGAAAATTAGGTTCTGCTAAGAAGAGAAGTGGAATAGAAACATTATAATATATATTAATTATGATTGGAGATGTTATTAATGATAAAAGTAGTAATTATTTGTGCAATTATAGGTGTTATTTGGACAGCTGTTGAAGAAATAGGTAAGAAGTTTAATCATTAAAACATTTTAGGGTGTGGACAAGTTCTACATCCTTTTTCTGTCTAGGGAGTTACAGCCCTACTGATGATGACTATTAGGTAGTCGAAACAGAAAGGAATTTTATACTTATGCAATATTTAATACTATTAGCGTTACTACTTATGATTATTATAGGTGCTTCTGTTATAGGTGCTTGTACTGCATATGTAGTAGCACAAAACCATGTCTATAAGTAGGTAGACATGTTGGACTCTTTAAGCTCTTGAAAAGTCGATAGAGCAGAGGTATTGTTTACCCACCTCTTAGAGTATCGCACATACTACTCCATCCCATAAAATACATTATAATATTCTAAAGTTGAGGACAAAGCTAAGTCCTCTTCTCTGAATATTATGTATTATTTTTTCTTATTTATTTTTTTGCTGTACATTAATTATTACGGCTTATATTTATATGACGCTTATTTTCTTAATAGCCATATAACGGACGAGTGCCTTTATCATTCGAGTGCCTATACACTATAGAGTGATATTACGGACGAGAGCCTCTTGCGTATGAGTGCAACTTACGTATCAGTGCCGAGCGTTAGCGAGGCATTTATATAAATAATAGCGTCAGCGTCATAAATCCTCTCTACATGCGTTAGCATCCTTATATAATTCTAACATGTATCCCCACACATACATCAAGAATTATAAAAACTAAAAATGCTCAATTATTAATTTGTTAATAAAAAGCTATAAAATAGCTATTAAGAGAGCATTATCCCTATAGAGTCGACTGAACAGATTGTTAACGAAAGCTTACTTTTGTTGATAAATTGTTAATTTGAGTCTATAGCTGTTTTGGTACTTTTATCAGCATAAAGTACTATATAGTTTATCGCTTTAGATAAACGCTAAAATATCATATATTTTTCCTTAAACTAACTAGTCTAAAGACTTAATTGATGACTATTAACGATTAATTAAAGTAGAAGGAGGATGTCGTTTTAGTAAAACGGGG